>Ga0187780_10000001_pt1 | contig 285180 bp, 236 predicted proteins | sample 1015_Q2_SP10_20__FD_132429 | JGI IMG/M metagenome (GOLD analysis project Ga0187780, IMG submission 132429) | Tropical peat soil microbial communities from peatlands in Department of Meta, Colombia - 1015_Q2_SP10_20_MG | ecosystem: Environmental > Terrestrial > Soil > Wetlands > Peat | place...
CATTTCCGCCAGCCCGCGCGTAATCAACGCCGCCAGCGAATTCGCGCCCAAACCCAGCCCCTGGCACGCACCCGCGGCAATGGCCATCACATTCTTCATCGCTCCGGCCAGCTCCACTCCCAGGACGTCGTCGTTCGTGTACAGACGGAACGTAGGGCCGGAAAACTCCTCCTGAAGAAAAGCCGCCATCGCGCGATCCTGCGATGCCAGGACAACGGCCGTTGGATCGCCGCGCGCCGCTTCCAGTGCGAAGGAAGGGCCCGAAAGCACAGCCACAGGTGGAATAAAGTGCAGCGCGAAAACCTGTCCAATCACTTCGCTCATGCGCAAGTGCGTCGCAGGCTCCAGTCCCTTGGTGGCGCTCACGATGCTTGTCTCGGAGGAGAGATAAGGTGCCGTCTTCAGATAAACGGCACGCGCATGCGCTGACGGCACGGCACCGACCACAATTTGTGCGTCTCGCAATACTTCGACGAGGTCGTTCGACGCCTGAACGCATGACGGAATCTCAATTCCTGGCAAGTACTCCGGGTTCTCTCGGTTTTCCTGAATGGATTGGGCGATGGTAGTTTCCCGCACCCATATCCGGATTTCGTGCTTGCGGCGGCTATGCGCAAGCACAACCGAAAGCCCAGTTCCCCAGCTTCCGCCTCCCAGGATGGCAATGCGGCTCATCGCTCTTCGCCCTTCGACTTGCCGAAGGAATATTTCGGTTCCGTGCCGTCAACTAATCGTTGCAAATTGGCGTCGTGTTTGTAGAAGAGCAAAACCGCGGCAAACAATGTGCCGAGTGTAATTACCATGGGTGGCGCATGTCCGGGAGCCCACAAGAAGTAGACTAGAAGCGGCATCGCCGCCGCCGCCGCAAGCGATCCTAGCGACACGTAACGCCAGAAGGCCACAACCAGTAAAAACAAGAGAACTCCAGCCACCGCTGCAAGTGGGCATAGCACGAGAAATACGCCAAGCGCGGTCGCCACGCCTTTGCCGCCCTTGAATCTCAGCCAAATCGGGAAGCAATGCCCAAGTAATGCCGCGAGGCCCGCGAACATCATGGCGCTTGCGGAGTGCTCAGTGAACCGTGCCGCGAGCCACACTGCCGCGGCTCCTTTCCCAGCGTCAAAAATAAGGGTGAGTGTTCCCGCACCAGGTCCGGCGACTCGGGAGACATTCGTCGCGCCAATATTCCCGCTGCCATGTTCCCGCACATCTGTTCCGCCGAGTATCTTGGCGAAAATCAGTCCAAACGGTATGGAACCGAAGAGGTAGCCCCCCAGAACAAGGAGCAAAGTTCTAACCGAAGTTGCCGCCATCGATCGCTATCTCTCCGCCACAAAAGGGAACGACTGCACGGTAGTGTACTCTGCTCCGGTGGATTTGAGCTTGCTCTCAATGAGGTGAAATTCGCGGGCGGTCAGGTAGCCAAAATTTCGCGAAGCGTGCTGCTTCGCCGCCGCGCCGAGATGGGCGGGCAGACCGGGTGGATTGAGGCGCGCCAACGTTAGATGTGGTGTGAATGGCCGGTCCTCAAAGGGAAAGCCACAGGAATGCAGTCCGCGATCGATCGATTCAGCCAGCGGGAGTAGGTTCACGGAGGCGTTCATCCCGGCCCAAAACACGCGCGGCCGTTTGTCATTCGGGAAGAATCCCAGTCCACGAAATTCCAGAGTGACCGGCTCTGGGCTATGAATCGCTCGCAGCACGTTCTCGATCTGCCCCAGTTTTCCAGCGTCCGTTTCGCCCAGGAATTTCAGAGTCACATGCAGGTTTTCTGCGCGCACCCATTTCGCTTGCGGCGCAATCGCACGCAACTCTCTTATGAAGGCGCCCAGGGCAGTTCGAACGTCGTTGGGGATTTCGATGGCGACGAAGAGGCGCACAGGAATTTCCTGCTCAGGCATTCGAGCCGCGGCGGGGTTGCCCGTGGCCGTTGTACAGGAAATGCATGCGCACCATGTCCAGCCCAATTTGCGAGGCGTAAAACCGGATTGCTTCGCGATCGCCCGGCAGATTCACCAGTCTTTCCTTTACTCCAGATGGTCCCGCGACCGCGATGTGCACCGTGCCCACCGGTTTCTCTTCGCTGCCCCCGCCCGGCCCGGCAATCCCGGTAATGCCCACACCCAAGGTGCTTCCCACATGCCGGCGAATCCCCTCCGCCAGTGCGATCGCTACTTCGCTGCTCACCGCTCCTTTTGCAGCGATGAGCTCCGGCGGCACATCCGCCCAGGCCGTCTTCATTTCATTGCTGTAGCAGACTACGCCGCCCAGAAAGTAATTCGAACTGCCCGGAATGCGCGTCAGCCGCTCCGCCAGCAACCCACCCGTGCAGCTTTCCGCCACGGCGATCGTGGCGCGATGGTCGATGAGCAGTTGCGCCACCACCTCTTCCAGAGGTGTGGCGGAGTGGGCAAAAATGCGATCGCCCAGCGCCAGTTCGAAGCTCCTTACTATCTCGTCCAATGTGGCATTGGCCTCGACAGCATTGTCAGTCCATCGCCGCAGATGGATCTGAATCTCTCCAGGCGCCGCCAGGATCGTCGTGTTCACATCCTTGTAGCGCGTATAGACCGGCCGGATGCGTTCCTCGACGTGCGATTCGCCAAGCCCCGTCACGCGCAGTTCGCGATGAAACATGCGCACCGTGTTGGGATGACGCTGCAAGCGCGGCAGAACCTGTTCCAAAAAGAGGGGCTTCAACTCCCGGGGCGGCCCCGGCAAAAGCGCCACCATTCGTCCTTTGTCTTCCAGCCACAGGCCCGGCGCGGTTCCGCGCGGATTCTCGAGCACCTCGGCGCCTTCCGGAACCATTGCCTGACGCAGATTTACCGCAGGCATCTCTCTCTTGAAACTCCGAAACCGCGCTTCGATCGTGCGGACGACCGCCTCATTCCGCTGCAGTCTCCGCCCCAGGAGTTCGGCAACCGTCTCGCGGGTCAGGTCATCCTCGGTGGGCCCTAGGCCGCCGCTTGCAATTACCACCGGTACACGGTTCAGCGCATCGCGAAAGGCTTCCGCCAGCAACTCTCGATTGTCTCCGACGATTGTTTTGCGCAGGACTTCAATCCCGAGCTTGTTCAGCTCTTCGGTAAGAAACAGGGAATTGGTATCGATTCGATCCGGGGTCAAAAGCTCGGAGCCCACTGCAATAATTTCCGCTTTCATGGCCCATATTGTAGCTCAGCAGTTGGGCGCTAGCTCCGTTAGCAGGTTTAGCCCCGCAGAGGCAATCCGCGGACATTCCAGTCCAAAGTAAACAAGGCGCTATTGGCGGCGAGGATCCCGCGACCATTGGGAAGAAGCGCCATCCCTACCAGGGCGGGACCGCTTAGCACATGCTCGGCGTGTCCCTGGGGACTGATCCGCACAATACCACGCCTTCCGGCAAACGAAGCCGCAATATACAGGTTTGCCTCCTGGTCGAAAGCCATTCCCTGCGGACGTCCCAGGCCGCGGTAGAACACATTTACTTCGCCGCCCTGGGTAATTCGATAGACTCGGTCGTAACTCGAAGTCGTCGGCCCGGTCACAAACAGCTCGCCATTCGGATGAAACGCCAAATGATACGCCGCAACGGACGGCTCCAGCGTCGCAAACACGAAGATCTCCCGCTGCGGACTAATCTTGAAAATCGTCCCGCTGCGGTCCCCGACAAAGAGGTTTCCGGCGCGATCGAATGCCAGTCCTGTCGCAATCCCCATGCCTTCGATCCACTCTTCAGCCTGCCCATTCTGCGATACGCGATGAATTGTGCCGTCATGCCGGCAGGAAACGAACAGATCGCCCGCCGGTCCAATCGCCAGGCCCGTTGGGTTAATTAGCGACGTCACGTACGGCTTCACGGCATAGTTGGTCCCAATCTTGTACAACGACACAGGCACGCGCTGCCCACGCGGGCCGCTGAATGTCACATAGATATTCCCCTGGGCGTCGACCGCCGGATTCGCTACGGGGTGCAGGTTATCGGCAATTTGAAAGGCAAGCGCAACGGGATACGGTGGGCTTTCGTTCTTTGACGTGACCACCTGAATCGTAGAGGCCGTCACGTTTTCCGGCACGCGCGCAATAAGCCGGTTGCTGCTCGTCAACGCAAGCGCCGCCTCGGCATCGCCAAAGCGCACCACCGGGCGCGCGCCCGGACGCGAGATGAAGCCCGTTCCGTAAATAGTGATTTCGCCGCCCGGTAAGGCGGCCGCCGGCGCAATGCGCTCAATGTGCGGGATGCCGTTCTTCTCTTGTGTGCTTCCGAACCCAAACTTCATAACGCATAAAAGTGTAACGCGAGACGCAGACAAATGGCAGCGTAGACCCCGGCCATCCAGTCGTCCGCCATGATCCCCCAACCCCCGGGAAGCTTTTCCAGCCGCCGGCAAGGGAAAGGCTTGGCAATATCAAAGATCCGGAACAGGATAAACGCGGCAAGGAGATATTTCCAGTTCAGCAGGCTCATGCCGGTGTAAAGAGCGAACATGCCTGCTTCAGAAGCATGAAGAAAAGTGCTTGGCGCGGTCAGCGGCGCAAGGCCAAGAATCAGTGCCAGATGCACGCCGGAAACTTCATCGATGACCACGTATTGCGGGTCTTTAACCCCTGCAAACTCCGCAACCTGCGCGCTGCAGCGAACGCCCAGATAGGCCAGAAGGAGCCAAACCGCGATTGACGGCACGAGCAAAACCAACGCGCCCAAAGGCCCGGAGAGCAGCGGAGCATCGGCCCCCACGCTGAGTCGAATCCCTTTGCCCAGAACGAGAAACCAACTGAACGGATGCGAAAACACCGCAATGATCAGACCCGCCAGAGAACCCCACGTTCCCGGTGCCGGCTTCAGATAGCCCGTGCCAAGCACCGTGGAAATCGCATAAGCGAAGGCCGGTCTCCCTCCGCTTCCCGGTGAGGTTACCTCAGTGGATGGTTTCATCGGTCTTCTGCTTTCCTTCGCGCAGCGCGCGCCGGTCCTCTTCCGGGATCTCCTCTTCGCCGAAGATAGGGTCAGACACGACGTATTTCTCCGCTGACCACGCGCCCAGGTCGAGCATGCGGCACCGCTCCGAGCAGAAGGGGAATTCTGCGTCTATCTGCGAATCGGTGGGTTTTTTGCAAATGGGGCAGTTGTATTTCATACAGAAGCAAACCTTTTACCACAGAGGGCACGGAGAGCCCAGAGCTAAGAATCAAGGAATATCGGTGTGCGGTGGCTTACCCGATCACGCGCAGGGCCGCGCCGGTGGAGATGCGCGTCAATTTCTCCGCGGGAGGCATGGCCGGAACCGCCGGCAATGGGCGGATTGTCGACCGTGGAAGAATCTCCACCACCTGGCCAATCAAATCGTAGGCGTCGGTCTTTTCGATCTGGACCTTCACGGCATCGCCGGTATTGGCTACTTCGCCGCTGGGCAGTTCGATGTCCGTTAAGTACAACTTCCCATCGATGTCCGGGGCCATTCCTTCCAGACGCGCTTCCCACACCAACGGATTGTCCTTCGAAGGACCTTCAACCAGCGCGGTCTCCGTTCGCCCCTTAAAAGCACGCAACTTCTCACGCGAGATCTTTCTTTGCAGCGCCATCAATCGCGCGCGACGCTCCTCGATTGTCTCCGCGTCCACTTTTCCTTGCAGCCCAAAGCTGGCCGCATTGTCCACGTCGGAGTATTCGAACACGCCCATCCAATCGATCTTCGCCGCGGCCACGAATTGGTACAGCTCCTCAAAATCCTCTTTGGTCTCGCCGGGAAAGCCCACGATGAAGCTGGTGCGCAGCGTTACGCCCGGAATCGTCTTGCGGACGCGCTCCAGGAGCTTCAGGAACGCATCGCCATTCGAACCGCGCTTCATGCGCGCCAGCACGTTGCGGCTCGCGTGCTGCAGCGGCATGTCGAAATACCTTGCCAGCCGAGGATGCGCCGCCAGAGTGTCCAGCAACTTCTGGGTTACGCGGTTCGGATAGGCGTACAAAAACCGCACCCACAGTAACTCGTCAATCCCCGCCAGCTTTTCCAGCAATTGCGCCAGGCCGTCGCGCAGGCCGAGGTCTTCGCCATAGGAAGTCGTGTCCTGCCCGATCAGCGTCACTTCCCGAGTTCCTGCGGCGGCCAGGTTTTCCGCTTCCCGAACCACGGACTCGAACCGCCGGCTCCGGAACGCTCCGCGCAGTTGCGGAATGATGCAGAACGAGCAGGGATGATCGCAGCCTTCGGCAATCTTGATGTACGCCTGATGCTTCGGCGTGGTGATGATGCGCGGCGTCAAATCATGGTACAGAAACGACGGCGGCTGCGCGGGCAAGACCTTCAATTCGCCTTCCACCGCTTCCAGGATGCGCTCCACCTCGCCCGTGCCCACCACGGCGTCCACCTCGGGCACCTGCTCCAGAATTTGTTCGCGATAACGCTCCACTAGGCAACCGGCCACAATCAGGCGCTTGGCAGCGCCGAATTTCTTGTGCTCCGCCATTTCCAGGATGGCGTCTACCGATTCTTTTTGCGCAGGCTCAATGAAGCTGCAGGTATTAACGACGAGAACCTCGGCTTCGTCAGCGCGCGGAGTCAGCTCGTAGCCTTCGCGAGACAAGATGCCCATCATCACCTCGCTATCGACGAGGTTCTTCGGGCACCCGAGGGAAATGAATCCGACCTTTGGCATGGAGCGATTTCTACCTTGGCGTAACCTTCCTATTTTAGCATGTGCCGCCCCTCTGCCTAAATCTCGCCATTCGATGCCGGGCGCTGTTTTATGGCACTTTAGGAAGGTCCAAGGCCGGATTTTGTGGAAAGAAATCAAAGGGCCGAATCAGGAATTCGTGCCACATCACCGGCATCACTGGCCAGTCTTCCTCTCGGGGCACGTGGTGAAAGCCCAAGGTGTACCACGCCACGATATCCGTATTTTCGATGTCACGATTCTCTTTGGTCCAAACTGCCAGCCCATCCGTTCCTTTGCTGGAAATCGGATACGTACCGCCGGCATAGCGTTCGTTGTCCTTGTAGGGGGTCACCCATAACTGGTGCTCGGAAAACGCGCCTGCTTTCTGGGCTCCATCGTCGGTGTCCAGCAGCGTCGCGGCTGTTGCGCCCGGCATAATTTCATAGCCAGTCGGATGGCCAAGCGGCCCTTTCACGTTGGGATTCACGAACAGCCACATTGCCGGACGCTCCAGGTGAATGTCCATCATGGCGTCGCGTTCATTAGCCGCAATGGACGGCTCCGCTACCCAGATTGTCTTGCGCGGCCCCTCCAGTAGTTTCTTCTGCACCAGCTTATGGACCATAAAACTGTTGTTCTGCCCGTCGATGTCCAGATCGAGGCGGAACGAGAAGAAGTGGTCGTGATTCACTCCCAGCGTGCTTTTCGCCACCAGGTGCCCGTACTTCTCCGTGTCCCCCCCATGCATTCCTCCGACGCTCTCTGCTGCAACGGCACGCGTCTCGATGATGCCCGTCGCGCCCGTGGCTACGCGGATCGAGCCGTCCTGCTTGAACTCCCAGTCGAACAGGTAATCGTAGTTGCCGATCAGTGCCGCCGAACGCAGCACCAGGCTGCGTGTTGGCCGGCCCCACACTCCCGTGTCGTCCCCGTGCCGCCACGCCAGGTCGCCGTCGAATTTTTCGAACAAGCACGCTTGCCCTGGATGAAGCACCGGCATGCCTTTCTCGTTGGTGGACAATCCGTCGAAATACACTGCGTTCGACGGGCAATCCAGTCCCGGCCGCAGACTCTGCAGAATTCCCCCCGGATAGAACTCACCGGCATCGATAAACACCCGCGTGGACCATCCAGGGGTCGCGTCCATGTACGGCACGAACAGTTCGGACACCATGCCTTCGTACATGACGGAGCGCAACCGATCGCCGTCCTTCACGCGCACCTGATTCACGATGACGCCGTTCCGGGAATCCACGCGAAAGCGGAAGCGCCAGTTTTGCCAGGTTACTTCGCCGCCGTCATCGACCGCGAAACTCGGCCCCTCGGGCTGCGAGATTATCCCAGGCTTGGTTCCCGCACGCGTCACTTCCGGCGCTTCTTCGAAGTTGATCGGTCCGGCCGGTACAGGGCCAACACCTCTGTCGATCACCTTCAGCACTTTTTTCTCCGTAAAGTCCACTTCGATGGTCAAACCGCTGATCCCGCGGCCCCATCCGTGATAGACACCGTGTAGTTGGTAGCAGTCTGCGAATCCGATGCGGTGGCCCTCCTGCTCCGGAAAGGCAAAGAAACCCACGGGCACGGGGTAGCACTCCACCGTATTCAGGTCCTTGATCCCCTGCTTCGCCATTGCCTCTTTCACTCGCGCATCGCCGAGGATCGTGTCCGACAATCCCGTAATCTCGCTTTCGAATATCGGGGCTTCCGCTCCGGGCACGTCTCTCCACGATTCCATTTTCTTCGCGGAGATGTCGACACGCGCCTCGATCGTGCGCCCTTTCTTTGTCAGAATCACGTCCGCTTCGCGGGGAACTGCTTGCCCGGGCCAAGCCAGCACAGCTGCCTTCGCCGGTTCATGCAGCAAAATGCTGGCGAAGTGCGTGTCTTCGTCCATGTGCCCGCTGGCTTGCACCACGTCATAGACCGTCCAATACTCTTCCGTGGTCAAGGCGGAAAGTGGATGCCGCCCGTTTTGCGCGAGCGCAAGAAGGGGGCAGAGGAACAACCATGCAAATACTGTGCAACGGCAGAAGAAAGGTCTGCGCAAGGAAGCCTCCGAAGTTGGGTGCGGTATTGTATTACTTTTTGGAGATCAGCGGGGACGCGGCATCGACCGGATCGTTTCCAGAAGCGCGCGCAAGCGGAACGCATCGCAAGGCGAACCGCCGAAACGTGACTGCACATAGATGTCCGTAAATTCCTGGACGGTGGGCGCCAGCCCTCCCTGCAGAGCAAATGTAGCGGCAAACTCGCGCGGCGTCTGCGTTTCGCGCCGTGTAAACCCACGCTTCTCCAGCAACCGCAGCAGTTCCGAGTAGAGGCGAGAAGCCATCTGAGGATTGTTCCGTTCCGCCTCCGGCAAATGCGCCAGCCAGGCCAACCGGAGCCAGCGAAAGAACGAGCGCAGCCATCCAACGCGCAGCAACGCCAGTGAGAGCACCAGGAAAACAGGAACAAGGAAGCGCAGCCAGCTATGTGCACGTTGCCATTCCGTCAAACGCTCCATGCCGTGATCCTGCGCGTGCTGCATCTTCTTGCGCCACTTGTCCTTCCAGTCCGTAGACACCTGCCCCACATTCTTTGCCAGAAAGATCTGGTGCGAGAAGTCGTAGTTGATCACCCACTCATTCCAGGTGAGTTGAAACCAGTCGATGTACAGCGCCAAACGCGCGAACAGCCCCGTCGGCTGATCGTTCGAGGGGGGCGTCGGATCAAACGTCAGCCAGCCGTAGCCCGGGTAATACGCCTCCACCCAACTGTGCGCATCGCTGGCGCGTACGATGTAATCCCCTCCGACGTCGTTGTATTCGCCGGGCAAAAATCCGTTCACTTCGCGAGAGGGAATTCCGAGCGTGCGCAACATTACGGCCATAGCAGTTGCAAAGTACTCGCAATGTCCTGCTTTCGTTTCAAAGAGGAAGTGTGCCAGGGGATCCGCGCCGGGCTTTCCAGTCAGATTCAAGGTGTAGCCATAGTTTGTTCGAAGATAGTTCTCAACAGCGAGCGCCTGATCGTATGGATTGTCCGCCGTGCCCACCATCTTGCGTGCCAGTTGCGGAATCCTTGGGTCCATTTTGGGCGGCAGTTGCAAGTACGTGTCCCGGATCTCCTGCGGATAGTCCGTTCCCGCAAACCGGGCTTGCCCTGGCCGCGCTACCGGCAGGATCGATATTCCTTCATACCGGATGGGAGAAAAGTTATGGAATGGATTGTAAATGGAGCCGGTGGAATCGACGCTCAACGTGCTGTGCCGCGCGGCCGCATCATAACTTCCCGCTTCACCGGAAAAGTTGCCGCGTAGCGCCATCACCTGGGCCGGGGCAAACAGCGCGTCGCTCGCCAGCGGCTGGAGCAGGATGACGAATTGCACTTCCGCAGCCGGCTTTGCCTCCAACCTTCTTCGTGAAGCCAGGCCGATCCAACCGTTGGACATGGGTTCTTGCGTTCTCATCTTCAATTGCGTGGAGGACCACCGCCTTCCATCGAAGTTCGTAAGGGCGATCCCCCGCCAGCGCAGCAGTGGATAGTTCACCCCCGCGCCCGTCTGCACGCGCATCACGACAGAATTGCTCTTCTTGATCTGTCCAATCTGTCCAAGCTCCACGTTGTCGGTGAAACCGCTCATCAACGAGGGTTGCATGCCGGTGCGTGCGAAGTATCCGGCGCTGAACCGAGGGAACACAAAAAACAGCACGGATCCAATAACGACTGCGCCCAGTGACACACTTAGCGACGCCAGAAATAGCGCCCGGTTGAATTTTCTTTCCCGCCGAAGGTCCACGCCCATCGGCGGAAACACCGCGCCAGTGGCGCCGCGCCGGATTTCCAATCCGACAAACACACCTACCGCAAACACCAGGAAAACGACGAAGAACGCCAGAAAAGAAGTGTCCACGGTAAAAATGGCGGAGGCCAGAACTCCCGCAAAGGCCAACATTGAAAGGAATAGCGCGTCACGATCCGTGGTCACGCTATACAAACGAACAAGCGTCACGAACAGCAAGAAGTGCACCACGGCCAGCAGCGACGCATACAGACCGGGATTCGGCGCATCTCCGGCCATAATGCGCGACACAAACAGCAAATCCAGGGCAAATACAGGCAGGTAGCCCACGGCCAGTTTCGTAGCCAGCGAGTGTTCCAGTTCGGGAGGATTGCCTCTCCACCAGCGCAGTCCTTTGTAGACAACCAGCGCGGGCGCGAGAATCGTGGTGATCAGGTCGAGTTTGCCCGTTCCCACGAGCGTGAGCACGGAGGTCAGCACAAGAAAGAACAACGCCGTGCGGTAGAAGCGGTCCGCTGGAAGGGAACTGCCCGGGGTTGCTATCGACGAAGCCATCGTGTGGAACTCAGGATAGCACTTTGACAATTCCGGCTGGCGCAGTCCCTTCGAAAGGATAACGGGTGTTTCCCCGGGCTTGAAGGCCCATTTATGTGCTGGATATTGGTCCTCCTACATTCTCAAAACGCTCTTTGCCAAGATTCAAAAAATTCTTTCTCTGATGGCGACAGTTCGCTATCACCTAACAGCGGACGTGTCGCGCCGGTGACGCTCCTGAGGCGATCTGACCCCACGCTTACGCGTGGGGCTAAGTTCTTGCGCGCCTCTGGCGCTAGGTTCTTTCCGTAAGCCGTTTAAGTCGGGGGCTTCCACAATGCGTGGGCTATCTTCCGCGTCAAATTGGAAATAGGCACTTCTGACAGATCGTCAAGAGACAAGGCTTTGGCATGCGGAACTGGCGGAAGCGTCGCAACCTTTGCCCTGAAGGGCAGCAGCGTAATCTGCCGGTAGGTCACAGAGTGACGAGCCTGCGGCATTGCTTCGAGGTTCCCCGGGGCTTTCGAACCGCCGAAAACCGACCTCTTGCTAAACGCGCGCAGTTCTCTGACGGGATCTTTCCGCACCTGAATCGTCGGAAAGTGCCACATACGCGAAAGCAGAACCGCTACATCATCCGGCGTCCCCATCTCCGAGGGTTCCTTGGATTTTGGCGGTGGCAGCAGGAGTGTCCGTCCGTGAGAATCGATGAGCACGAGCGCGGCAAGCGTAATCTCGACGGTTGCGCGCTTGCTCCTCTTTTCCGGCAGTTCTTCTGCTAATCCCAATTTTCGCGCCTCGCAAAACTCAGCCACCGGACAGAGCAGACACTGCGGGGAACGCGGGGGGCAGACCGTTGCGCCCAGTTCCATCATGGCCTGGTTCCAATCGCCGGGCGCTTTCGGCGCCAGGAGCGCGTCCGCGCCCTTCTGCAATTGCTGCCAACGATTCCCGGTTCGCAAGTCGCCGCGTACTGCACCGAGGCGGGCAAGCACGCGCGCCACGTTTCCGTCCAGCACAGCCATTTTTTTTCCGTAAGCGATGCTCAGAATCGCCGCAGCCGTGTAAACCCCAATCCCGGAAAGAGCGAGGGCCTCTTTCGGGTCATCGGGAAACTTCGACTGGTGCTCCGCCACGATTTGCCGCGCGGCCCTCTGCAGGTTTCTTGCGCGCGAGTAATAACCAAGCCCGGCCCAGTGGCGCAGTACTTCCTCCTCTGGGGCCTCTGCCAGGGCCTCCACATCCGGAAAACGTTGCAGGAACCGTTCATAGTAGGGAATAGCCGCCGCGACGCGCGTCTGCTGCAGCATGATTTCCGAAAGCCAGATGCGGTACGGGTCTTTTGTACGCCGCCAGGGAAGATCGCGTTGAAACTCCGCAAACCACGCGAGCAGTTTTGTTCGGAAACGGGAAAGCGCGGGACCAGTGAGCATAGCGTCTGGATAGTTTCGCACGGTTATTGTCCGATGAATTTCTTATTCTTCTCAGGCGGGCACTTCTTCCGCGAAGACCACGTACGACGTATTCCACACTTCCGCGGGGATGGACCCGCGCGGCTGCGACGTCACGATAATCTTGAACGACTCCGCCTCGGCCGCGAGTTCCGTCAACCGATGCTGCTTCGCATCTACGGGAAGCGCTTCCACCAGCGCCAGGTGCCGGAGAACAGCGAAGATGTTTTCCGTGGCCGGGGCAAGAGGGACCGTCGCCTCCGCGCTTCGAAATTCCATCAATGCGCCCCGTTCGTGAAAACTCCAGGCGATCGCCGCGCAAAGATCTACGGTCCGTTCGAACTGCTCCTTCTCTGCCGCGCTCGCCTTTGGCCCCGCCGCATCGCTGTGCGGATCGAGCACCAGCAGCACGCGTGTATCATCTTCGCGGGCAAACTCCCGCACCATCAACGAGCCCGAACGCGCTGAAGCCTTCCAATGCACATGGCGAGCGCTATCCGTCGGCAGGTAGTCGCGCAGAGCGTAGAGATCCTGCCCGCGCCCTTTTGCCAGGCTCTCAATCGCGCCCTGAATTCCGGGTAACACTTCCAGAAATTCCGCCGTGGCTTCCACCGACGGATAAACCAATGCCTCCGTGGCGATGTCCAGCCGCCGCGCCTTCTGCAAAAAACCAAAAGGGAACCGCGTAAGAATCCGGAAGGCCTCTTGCCGGTACAGTCCCCGGTGCGCAAATTGGAGCGGCACCGATTGCCGGACGGATTCTCGCCGGGGCAGATACGGAAAATAGACCGGCGTCGCCAGAATCACCGCCGAGTTCGAATTTTTCTTTTTTGTGCCTTCCACGCGCAAGGAAAATGACGGGAGCGTCTGCTTTTCGTTTTTCAGTTCCACCGTCCCGCGCAGGCTTTGCCCAGCGAAAATGTGTTCGGGCAGTTGCAGGTTCAATTCCACGCCTGCCAGCGTCAGCGACGAGAGAATCCCCGACATCAGGATGCTCGCAATCAGGCACGCCAGGATCAAAAACAGGAGATTGTTTCCCGTGTTGATGGCGGCCAGTGCCACCAGCACAATTCCCCCAATGTAAATCCAGCCGTCCCGCGTGAGCCGGTACTCCATCCGGTAGGTGATCCAGCGCAACGGGGTTCGTTTCGCCAGCACCGGCACCAGCGTTACACCCACCCATGCCGCCACCACCAGGGCGGCCATGGCCGTTGCGCTCGCCAGCACCAGACTCCCCGCGCGGGCGGACGCGCCGGAATACAAGGCAAGCACAAGCGCGACGCTCAGCGCCACTATGGACAGGAAAAAGGCGCGCACTCCCGGGTGGTCGGCTTTTTCCCAGGCATTCGCGAGCGATGCGCGCAGGTTCACAGGGGTACGCGGACGGAATCCACAATCTCACGGAGCACCAACTCAGTGGTCTCCGACTTCTTTTGCAACGAAGCGTGACGCGTGCTGGCCACAACGCGGTGGGAAAACACGGCCACCGCCAGCTGCTTAAAGTCATCAGGCAGGCAATATTGGCGACCTTCCAGGAATGCGCGGGCTTGCGCCGCTCGCTGTAGCATCAAGGTTCCGCGCGGGCTCACACCGAGCGCGAGCTGGTCAGACTTGCGGGTGCGATTCACAATTTCCAGTGCGTAATCGTGCAGGCTGCTGTCTACCTTTATATGCGTCACAGCTTCCTGCATCGCGAGTACGTCCGAAACATCCGCAACCGGCTCCAGCCGGCCCACCGAATCGTCCTCGGCTCGGCTGCGCAGAATTTGCCGCTCCGTCTCGTGCGACGGATAACCCATTTTGATGCGCATCAGGAAGCGGTCCAGTTGCGATTCCGGCAGGGGATACGTTCCGTGATGCTCCACCGGATTCTGGGTCGCAATCACCAGGAAGGGCTGAGGCAAAGGAAGCGTCCGGCCATCCACCGTGACCTGGGCCTCGTTCATCGCTTCGAGCAAAGCGGATTGAGTACGAGGAGTCGTCCGGTTGATCTCATCCGCCAGGACCACATTGGCAAACACCGGTCCGGAGCGGAATTCGAAGTCTCGCGTCTCGGGATTGTAGACGCTCACACCCAGCACGTCGCTCGGCAAAAGATCGGAAGTGAATTGAATGCGCTGGAAGCTGCAGTGAAACGATTTGGCAAGCGCCTGCGCCAGCGTCGTCTTTCCCACGCCGGGAACATCCTCAATCAGCAAGTGGCCGCGCGCCAGCAGCGTAATCAGCGCCAGTTGGATCACGTCTTCCTTGCCGAATATAGCGCGCGCAATGGAGCGCTGTAATTGTGTAACCACCTGCGAGGTGACGGTTGCCATTGGTTGAAAACCCTGGGTCTTCCTGTTACAAATAGATGAAGGCTGTTGCTCAGGCTTTTCTTTCACTTCGCAACACCCTCACCCGTTTCTGACGGGCGATTAGCTCAGCGGTTAGAGCGCTCGCCTCACACGCGAGAGGTCAAAGGTTCAAATCCTTTATCGCCCACCATTCCTCTGAATTCTGCCACATTCGTTGGCGCCCGTGCGGAATCATCCTGCGTATTATGTGACTTAGTTGCCATTTGGCCGCCGGTGCAGGCGTCCTGTATAGTGGCCGGATGCAGACAATTCTACGCGCAATCGAGTTTCTGAGCGTGAGTCTTTGGCTGGGCGCCGATGCTTTTCTGAGTTTTGTGGTCGCCCCGGGAGCCTTTGCCATTCTCGGCAGCCGCGACGCCGCGGGCCTGCTGGTGGGCTATTCCCTTGCGCGTCTTCACTTTGCAGGCATTTTCCTGGGCCTGCTCTTTCTGCTAGTGCGCCTCTTGCGCACGCGAGACTTTGGCAGCTTCACATCCGCTGCGGCCCTTTGCGTCGTGTTGATGGTCATCCTGACTGCTGCTTCGCAGTTCACCGTCAGCAATCGAATGGAGCGGCTCAAAAAGGAGATGGTCTCCGTCCAAAACACGCCGGAAACCGATCCGCTGCGGGTCGAGTTCAACCGCCTTCATCACATTTCCGTCGCGTACGAAGGCGGCGTGCTGCTCCTCGGTTTCGCCGGCATGTTCCTGCTGGTCCGCGAGACATTGCCCAAATCCTGACCCTGGGAACGCCAACCACACCTCGGCGTCTCCGATCTTCTCGATCTTGTAGGCCACCTACTAAACCAAAGGCTACTTCTTCCGCTTCTTCCTCGGCTTACGTGGCTTAATTTTATTCGTGAACGCGTACCCTGCGCGTTCGAACGCCCGCCACATATACCAGCTCGCGACCGTGCGGTACGGCCTCCATCGTTCCCCGAATTTCAAGAGCTCTTTTGGTGTCGGCATGTGCCTCTTCCCGTACGCGACCGACCACCCCTTCTTAACACCCAGATCGTGAATCGGCAGCACATCCGGTCGTCCCAGCCGGAAAATCAGGAACATCTCCACGGTCCACGCGCCAATTCCACGCACGGATACGAGCCGGTCTACTAACTCCTCATCGGACAGTTTCAGGGCCTCATCGTGTGTCGGGACGATTCCCGCCAACGCCTTCTTCGCCAAGTCCTTCATGGCCGCCGCTTTTGCTCCGGAGAGTCCGGCCTTCCGCAGTTTGGCCGTTGGAATCTTCAGCATTTTTCCCGGCGCCGGCGGACGTCCATTCCCCCCCAGCGCCTTGATGCGCCCGTAAATCGTCGCCGCGGCTTTCCCTGAAATCGATTGATACGCGATGGCCTCCAGAAGGACTTCATACGGAGACTGCCTATCTTCCACCTTGATCTTAAACGGCGCCATTTCTGCGATGAGCCGCTTAAGCTGTTCGTCGCATTGCGATAAATGCCGAAGGGCTTCGCTCAGGTCGAATGACAGATTCGCCGGTGGAGTATTGACCGTCATTGCAAGCGCTCACCATAATACAAACTCTCCCTTTTGGTAAGCGCCAAAGGAGGCCGCGGGGAAGCGAACGCGGCTCCGCAAATCGCTGTGCTAAAATTTATTGGACTGAATGCTTGGAAATTCGTGCACTGTCACCGCTGGATCTCTTCCTGACCAGTCCCCTGACATCGCATCGTAAGTGAAGGATCTCTCGATTCATGCAAACTGGCATCATTGGACTGCCGCAGGTCGGAAAAACCACCTTATTTCGCATTTTGACCAAAGCTCACGTTGACGCGAAGGGCGCACAATCCGCCCACGTGGGCGGCGCTAAGGTTCCCGAGCCTCGCCTTGCGGAGCTTGCGAAGCTTTATAACCCGAAGAAAATTACATACGCCTCCGTGCAGTACGTCGATCTCCCGGGCGTGCAGAAGGAACGGATGCGCGAAAGCCTCGCCACGCTGCGTGACGTCGACGCGATTGCGCACGTGATCCGTGTCTTCGAAGACCCCAGCGTGCCGCACTCCGAAGGAACCATCGACCCGCTTCGCGACGCCACGAATCTGGACCTAGAGCTCATCCTTTCCGATCACGAGCAGATTTCCAAACGTCTCGAACGCGTCGAAAAGGACCTGAAGAAAAAGAAGGACCCACATCTGGAACTCGAAAAAACGGTTCTCGAAAAGTGCAAAGCGCATCTGGAAGCGGAAAAACCACTTCGCGAGCTGGAGCTCACCGCTGAAGAGCGCAAGCCCATCAGCGGGTTTCTCTTTCTGTCCCAGCGCCCGATGCTCTACGTGTTGAACCTGGGCGACGAAGAAGCCGCGGAGATGGACAAGGCCGTGGAGAAGCACAAACTCTCTGCGCTTCAGGGCCGGCCGAACACCGCAGTCGTGGCCGTTTGCGGACGCCTCGAAGCCGAACTTGCGGAAATGGATGAGAAGGAAACTGCGGAGCTCCTCGCCTCTTACGGACTCAAGGAACCGGGCCTTAACCGGCTAATTCGTGCCACGTATGACCTTATGGGCCTCTTCCCCTTCTTTACTGCCGGCGAACCGGAAGTTCGCGCCTGGACCATTCGCAAAGGGGCCACGGCTGTGCAAGCTGCGGGCGAAATTCACAGCGATATCGAGAAAGGCTTCATTCGCGCAGAAGTGGTCAGCTGCGAAGACCTCCTTACCGCCGGCAGCATTGCCGCGGCCAAAGAAAAAGCGCAGGTCCGTCTTGAAGGGAAAGACTACGTCGTCCAGGAAGGTGATGTTATTCTCTTTCGCCACAGCGGATGATGCAGTTCTAAGTAATCAGTTTCAAGTACTAAGTTTTAAGTCTGTGGGCGTGCGGAGTCGGTCTGACTGCGAATTGCCGACTCGATGCCATGGAGCAATTAGCGATTTGGTTTGATTTTCGGTTCTACTTCGAACTGAGAACTTATAGCTGAAAACTTCCTTGTCTCACGAACTTCCATTCCGCATCGCTCTGGCCGCTCTTTTGGGCCTGGTCGCCGCCGGCGGCAACATTCTCGGCGGCTACTTCGTTGTCCGCGGCGAATGGCCGCGTAAATATCTACAATATTTTCTCGCGCTTGGGGCGGGCTATATGCTGAGCGTCGCGTTCGTCGAAGTCATCCCGGAATCCGTGCATCTCGGGGGGGAAAACGCGCTGCTCTTTGTCCTGATTGGCTACTTTTTGATTCATTTGTTCGAGCACACCATCGCCCCGCATTTTCATTTCGGCGAAGAAACTCATCCGGAAGAAATGCACGGCCACCATGCCCGCCGCACTGTGCTCCTTGGCATGACCATCCACACTTTCTTCGACGGGGTCGCCATCGCTGCCGGCTTTCTAGTCTCCACCTGGCTCGGCCTGCTCATCTTCGGCGCAGTCTTTCTTCACAAGTTGCCGGAGGGATTTACCGTCGCTTCTGTAGTGCTCGCCAGTGGCCAAAGCAAGGGCAACGCCGTCCGCGCGGCCGGTCTCCTTGGCGCCGCCACGTTGGCTGGAGTGCTTCTGACCAGCCAACTCCAGGGCCAGCTCAAATACGCGCTTCCGCTCTCCGGGGGCGTCACGGTCTACGTCGCGGCCACGGACCTGCTTCCCGAAGTGAACCGGGAGCCCAATTGGCGCATGGCCTTTCTGGTTTTCATAGGCGTTGCTACTCTTCTGATTTTAAAGGTCTTATTCAGCATCTAGGGAGCCGCTGCACGCCTCCAGTACCTTCCTCGCTTCTTCTTCTTCAACCGCAACTTTCTGAGAACAAACGTGTTTGCTACAGTGTGGGTGCTATGGCCAGGACCGACGTCCAACTTATGCTGGACGTGAAAGCTGGTGACGAAGCTTCCTTTGAGCTTCTGTTGCACCGCTATCGCACTCCACTCGTCAACTTCCTGTATCGAATGGTGCGCAACAGGGAGCAGGCGGAAGATCTCGCCCAAGATGTGTTTCTGCGCGTTTATCGCGCGCGCGAGGATTACGTCCCGAGCGCCAAGTTCACCACCTGGCTCTTCCGGATCGCCACGAACCTGGCGCTCAACTCGGTTCGCGATAACCGCTATCAGAAGTTGGAGGTTTCCATCGATGCCCCGGTCACGGTGGATGCCGAAGACGGCGACGAGAGGCCGCTGGATATTCCGGAGAAGCATCCGAATATCGAGCAGCATCTCGTCGAGGACGCGCGAAAGAAGATGATTCGTCACGCGATCGACAAGCTGCCGGAAAAGCAGCGGGCAGCGGTCCTGCTCCATAAATATCAGGAGCTGGACTACGCGGAGATTGCCAAGATTCTCAGTTGTTCGGAAAGCGCGTTAAAATCGCTGCTCTTCCGGGCATATGAGTCGCTTCGAGTGGAACTAGCCCCACTTGTGGCGCAGCAGGTCAGGAACCAGGGGTAGGGAAAGCAGGCGGTTATGAGTTGCGAAAAAATGGAAAGCCGGATTCTGAGCTACATCGATGGCCGGCTGAAAGAAAGCGAGCGGCCGGAGGTCGAAAAGCACCTGGCGGCGTGTGCCGCGTGCCAGCTGCGCGTGGAAGAGTTCCGCGCCGTTTCCGGACTCCTCGACGAACTTCCGGTGATCGAGCCTTCGCCCGCGTTTGACGCGCGTGTCCATGCGCTTGTCGCCGCCGAACCAGTGAAGCAGAGCTGGTGGGCTTGGCTGCACGTTTCGCCCCGCGTGGCTTTTGCCGCTTCCATGCTTCTGCTCGCAACGATCTGGCTCGGGTTCTACAACCGGCCAGCTCCGACGGCGTTGCCTTGGAGTAATCCGCAGGTCGCCGATGAGCAGATGATGCAGGATTTGCCGGTCCTGGAAGATCATGACGTGCTCTCCAATTTTGAGCCATTGAAGGAGTTGCCGCCTCCGGTACAGGCGGATCAGGCTTCCGAGGCGCAACAGCAGATGTAACGCTGCCGCCCGGAGAAGAAAAAGAACTTGTGGCGTTCGGCTTCCGCTTTTCTTGAATCACGAAAGAAGACGGACGCAATGGAAAGCGGACCAGGTCGCAACGGAAAAATGCGGACGAGATTCCAATTCGGTGTAGCCATTCTGGCCGCGTGTTGCCTGGCGCTTTGCGGAAATGCCTTGGCCCAGAAAGCCCATCCGGATCGCCCACCGCAGGCCCAACCGGCGCCGCATCCGCAAAATCAGAACCACGATGCGAATCGGCCTCCGGCGAATCCTAACCGGTCTGCGGAGCAGGCAAAACCGAATAACGCCCCGCAATCGCACGTTGCGCCGCAGGCGAGCTACAACAACGCCTACCGGCCGCCCAATGGCGGAGCGAATCTGAATCAGCGGCAACAATTGGGCGTGGGTTCCCCGCGTCCGTGGGTCGACACGATGCGCGATCTTTCGCCATCCCAGCGCGAGCGTGTTCTGCAGAACAGCCGAGCGTTTCAGAATCTCTCGCCGGATAAGCAGGCCAAGATCCGGCAGCAGTTCAATCAGTGGGATCACATGAGTTCCAACCAGCGCGCCGATCTGCGCACCAAGGAGCAAACCTGGCGCAATCTGACCCCGGAGCAGCGCAATCACATCAAGAACGATGTGCTGCCGCAAATGCGCCAGATGCCTTGGGACCGCCAGCAGATGATCAATCAGAAGCTAAGCGTTCTCCAGAATATGCCGGAGTCCGCTCGCAATCAGCGCCTCAATGATCCGAACTTCACCCGTGGAATGAGCGACCAGGAAAAATCGGTTCTTCATGACCTCGCTCATATGCACGTCGGCGGCGCTTCTGAACCTCCCAACGAGTAGGCCAGCTTTTCGTCGTCAGTTTTCAGTTCTCCGTTATGCGGAAAGAGCCTTGTAGCGCAGCTCTGAACGATATCTGTTACCTCTTACCTGATTACTGATCGCCGATTACCAATTACCGCTTTCTCTCCTCTGTCACGTTTTCCCTGTAAAATCATCAAAGTAAATGGTGAGCTCCATTCTCGACCTGTCCACACGGTTCCGCGCCCTGAAGCACCGCAACTTTCGGCTTTTCGTCATTGGGCAACTGATTTCGCTGATTGGCACGTGGATGCAGAACCTGGCGCAGCAGTGGCTCGTCTATAGCCTCACGAAATCGGCGTTTCTTCTCGGCGTGTTCGGTTTTGCCAGCCAATTGCCCATGCTGTGCCTCGCGTGGATGGGCGGCTACGTCGGCGACCGTTACAATCGCCATCGCGGGGTCATCACCACGCAAACCATCTCCATGATCCTCGCCTTCGTTCTGGCGTTCCTGACCCTCACACACCTCATCAAGACCTGGCACCTGATGGTCATCGCGTTCCTGGTCGGGATCGTCAACGCCTTTGACGTGCCCATCCGCCAGGCCTTCTTTGTTCACATGGTGGGGAAGGAAGATTTGCCCAACGCCATCGCGCTGAACTCTTCGATCTTCAATGGCGCGCGAGTCATCGGTCCCGCGATTGCCGGCTTCACGATTCTGCTTGTCGGGGAAGGCTGGTGCTTCTTTCTGAATGGCCTGAGCTTTGTCGCTGTGATCATCGCCCTTTTGATGATGCGCATCGAACGCACCGAAAACAAAAAAGCCAGCGAATCACCTATCCGCAGCTTCATCGAGGGGTTCCGCTTTGCCATGCAGGATCATCCCATTCGTTCGGCGCTCATCCTTCTCAGCTTACTCAGCTTGTTTGGCTTGCAGTATTCGGTATTCCTGCCGATTTACGCCAGTGACATTCTTCACGGCGGGGCTGGGACTTTAGGATGGTTGATGAGCGCCGCCGGAGTCGGCGCCGTTCTGGGCGCGCTGCAGTTCGCCGCTCGCACCGAATACAAGGGGTTGTCTCGCTGGATCGCCTCCACCTGCACGACTTGCGGGCTGGCACTGCTCGTGTTTGCCTTTTCGAATTCCTTCTGGCTTTGCGCCACGCTGCTCTTCGTCGTGGGCTTTGCTGCCACATCGCAAATGGCGGCCACAAATACCATCATTCAGCAGCGCGTACCAGACGAGATGCGCAGCCGCCTGATGGCTGTCTATGCCACCTTGTTCATGGGAGTGATGCCGATTGGCGCTCTCATCGCGGGGAGCGTGGCCAAACACATTGGCACACCGCACACCGTGCTCCTGTTCGGCGTCGCGGTTCTGGTCGGTTCCCTGGTGTTTTTTGATCGCGTGGTGATGAAGATAAAGAGCGAAAAGCCCGCGCCTGCCCTGACCTAGCGGGTTGATCCGAAACGGTGAAAGCGGCGGTCCTTCGAGGCTCAGGGCAAGAGAGCCGCGACACTCCAAAACGGTCTCAATACTCAATCTCAATACTCAATGGCACGCTGGTCGTGCAACAACGCCAGATAATTCAATAAATCCTGCGTGATCCGAGGAGGTTCCGCTTTCGCATAGAGCGAGTGCAGCTTCTCCGCAATTTGTTGAACGGTGTGCTTCCCGTCGCAGAGGAGGACAATCTCCAGGCTCGGCCCGCTGAGCCGCAGTTCGCACCCCTGCATCAACAACATCCGGGGCTGCTGGTTCTTTTCGTTCAGGCGAACCCCGGGAGCGAGTCGCGGTAACGCCGTCAGTTCCGGTTTGATCATCGGTTCCCCTCATGCGAAGCCGTGGAGCGTGGGGCCGTATGCCCTACCAAAATAGCACGAGCCGTGTTGCGGCGGCTTTACGCCGCCGTTCCGTGCGGCTGAACGTTGAGGGCTTACATGTGCCAGCAGACATGTCGCGCCTCTCGCGCTCTTCCTCCAGGTGGGCCAGACCCCACGCTTACGCGTGGCGCTAAGTTCCGGCGCGCCTCCAGCACTGGCATTCGTGTTGCAGCGACGTGAGGTGCCGCCACAAAGAGGGCTGGCATGAAAGTCAGCGCTACATGGAAGCGGGAAGAGAGAGGTACAAGTCCCGACGCCGACATGTTTGCCCGCAATCAGGCCACTATCTATTGGGAACCATCCTCATCACACACACCGCAGGTCGTACGCAAAAGACCACATTTTCTGTTCTGTTAAAATCAACAAATTATCCACACGAATTGCGGATTTCTCTTGACATGCGCCGTAAACCCGGTAGGCTGTGGTCAAAAGTGGTATGAAGTGGGTGAAAGTAGAGTTCAGTAGGGGCGAGTAGAGCTTTCTAGGGGGCAGTGGTCTTGGTGGTTTACCTGGTCCTCCAACGAGACGGGATTCATGAAATTACGGGGCAACTATCCGGCGAAAGTCGACGAGAAAGGTCGTCTCAAAATCCCCGTTTCCTTTTTGGACGAGCTGAGGGAGTACGGAAACCAGTTCTATATCACCAGCCCCACGGGGGAAACGGCCCGGATTTACCCGATGAAAGTCTGGAACGAGATTGAGGACAAGCTGGCCAAGCTGCCGAGCAGCAACAAGTCCAAGCGGAAGTTTCTGATGCGGACGAGCTATTTCGGGCAGGCGGTCGAGCTGGATGGGCAGGGCAGGGTATTGCTCCCGTCGGTTCTGAGGGAGAAGGCGCAGACGAAAGGCGACGTGGCGGTGTTGGGCGCGCTCGATTATCTGGAGGTAATCAATAACGCGCGAGCCCTGGATCAGATGGACAAGGACCCGTACACGGACGAAGACGACAAGGCGCTTGGGGATTTGGGCATTTAGAAGGTTTCGAGTTGGCGGTTTGGGGCTTTGGGCAGTTGTTTGGGGCGGCGGGCATTCGGGCAATACAGGCAAACGGAATTGGGCGAACTGCACACGCCGGTGATGTTGGAAGAGGTGTTGGAATGGCTGCAAATAAAGCCCGGCGGGATCTACGTGGACGCCACAACCGGCGCGGGCGGTCATTCGGCGGCCATCGCCGCCCGGTTGTCCTCGGGCCGGTTGATCAGCCTGGACCGGGACGCACAGGCGCTGCAGATCGCGCGGGAACGGCTGAACGAGTTTGCGAGCAAGGTGAGCTTCGTCCAAACGGCTTTTTCGAAGATCGCGGAGGCCGTGCACGGGTTGGGGATAGCGACGGTGGACGGGGTCTTGGCCGACTTGGGAGTTTCTAGCATGCAGCTTGACCGTCCGGAACGGGGATTTTCGTTCCGGGAGGCCGGGCCGTTAGACATGAGGATGAGCGGCGGCGCAGCCGAGGAAGACACGCTGACCGCAGAAGAGATTGTGAATCGCTGGCCGGAAAAAGAAGTAGCCGACCTGCTCTACCGCGAGGCGGAAGAGCACGATTCCAGAAGGATCGCCAGGGCGATCATGAAAGCGCGGCCCATCAGGGATACAGCGCACCTGGCAACGGTTGTGGCAGGCGCCCGGAAGCAGTGGGGAAGGCAGAAACTGCATCCCGCGACAAAAACGTTTCTGGCGCTGCGGATAGCGGTGAATCGAGAGTTGGAGGAACTCGGGCAGTTTCTTTACCGGACCCCTGCCACATTAAATTCTGGCGGCCGCTGGGTGGTGCTGACATACCACTCGCGGGAAGACCGCCCGGTGAAGCGTGCGTTCCAGGAGGGCGAAAAATCCGGAACGCTGAGGGTGCTCACCCGGCACGTGATTGTGCCCAGCGAAGACGAGCAGAGGGCGAACCCGAGATCGCGTAGCGCGAAACTCAGATGCGTGGAGAAGGTGTGAACATGGCGACAGCATATCAATGGGGCGGGCGGGGGAACGAAGACCTTCTAGCCGCTGGGCAATCCCGCAGACCCGAAGCAGGGAAGCCGCAATTGGTCCCGCGCACGGTGAGGCAGATCGCTTTGGGAGGAAACCTGGCGAAGAAGCCGGCGCTTGTGGAGTTCTACACGGCAAAAAAAATCGATAATTCGCGCCTCATACGCCGCATGGAGCCCGTGAAGATGCGCAACCTCTACAAGACAGTGGCGCTCAGCGGAATCGTCGCGGCGTTCTGCATGCTTTACGTCTATCAGCACTTCCGCTGCATCGATCAGGGCTTCCAGCTCGAAGACCTGAAAGCGAAAACGCAACAGGCGCAAACCCTGAACAGCAAGTTGAAACTGGAAATTGCCTACCTCCGGGATCCGCACCGCATCGACGTGATTGCACGACGCCAGTTGGGGCTGACGCAGCCTACCGCCAGCCAGGTCCGCGAATATGCGAATCTGGATGGGTCGGAAGTAGCCGCCGTCCAGTATGTTCGGCCGAACCGCGTACGTTAATTGCGGTTTGTGTAGCGGGTTGATCTTTCCGATATAACGCGGTGAAGACTCTGCTACGCAGTAGACGGCGGTCTTAGGAGTGGCAAGGAACGAATTTTCACGAACGACGGAAATCCGCGGAGCGTGAGCCGGAAGCCAGGAACCATGGAGCAAGAAAAAGTTCACGTTCGCCTGCTGTTTCTTGCCGGGTTTGTGCTTTTCTGGATGACCGCAGTTTTCGGCCGCGTGGCATACCTTCAGCTCTTTCTTCACAGCGAATATCTCACCCGTGCCGCACGCCAGCAGCGCCACACCATCGACATCTATCCCAAGCGTGGCGTCATCTACGACCGCAACATGCACCCGCTGGCGATGAGCGTGCCGGTGCAATCGGCGTTTGCCGTGCCTTCAGAAGTGAAAGATCGTGGCATGGCTTCCCGGCTGCTTGCGGGAGTCCTGGACATGCCGGCCGAAGAGATTCGCGAAAAACTGGATTCTGGAAGCACCTTCGTCTGGCTCAAACGAAAATTGACGCCGGCAAAGTCGGAAGCCCTGCAATCCCTCAACTTAACGGGAATCTACACGCAGGAGGAGAATCAGCGTTATTACCCGAAGAGCGGCCTGGCCGCGCACGTCCTGGGATTTGTGGATGTCGATGAAAAAGGCCTCGGAGGCATCGAGCACGAATACGACAACTTGATCCGCGGCAAGGAAGAGAAAGTGGTGGTGATGGCGGATGCGCGCCAGCGCCTGTTTGAAAGCGGCGAAGCGCAGCGCGACCGCGGCGTGAACGTCGTGCTCACCCTGGACGAGAAGATTCAGTACATTGCGGAACGGGAACTCGCCGCGGCCATCGAAAAGACTCACGCGCCCGCAGGCACGGTGATCGTCCAGGATCCCAACAGCGGCGCTATTCTCGCATTGGCGAACTGGCCAAAATACAATCCCAATTCCGCTACGTCCGTTTCCACGGAAACGCGCATGAATCGCGCCATCAGCGCGATTTACGAACCGGGTTCCACGTTCAAGCTCATTACCTTGGCTGCTGGTTTCGACCAGAACCTCATCCGCGTGGACGAAGTCTTCAATTGCGAAAACGGCGCGGTCACAGTTGCCGGGCACCTCATCCACGACCACAAGAAATATGGAATGTTGACCGTGGCCGATATTCTGGCGAACTCGAGCGACGTAGGCGCTATCAAGATCTCTCTGCGCCTTGGCTCACCGAAATTCTATGATTACATCCGCGCTTTCGGTTTTGGCACGCCGACGGGAATCGACCTCCCGGGCGAAAGCCGCGGGCTGGTGAGCCGCCTTGAGCATTGGGGCTCCTACTCGATTGCTTCCATTTCCATGGGGCAGGAAGTGGGCGTTACGCCGCTGCAGATGATCACGGCGGTCTCGTCGATCGCCAACGGCGGCCTGCTCTACAAGCCCCATGTCGTGCAGGAAATGAAACGCGGTGACGTGGACTTGCCTCTCGAAGGACCTTCCGCGTTCGCGGAACCTAAGCGAATCATCCGACCCGAAACTGCCGCAACGCTGCGCAGCCTGATGGAGGGCGTCATTCTCCACGGCACAGGCAAAAATGCCCGGCTGGATGGCTGGACGGCCGGCGGAAAAACTGGCACAGCCCAGAAGATCGATCCGCAAACCGGAAGATATTCGCCGACGAAGGTCATCGCGTCGTTCACGGGATTCATCCCCATCAACAATCCGACCGTCACGATTCTCGTTTCCATCGATTCGCCGGGCGGCTACCCGCATGGCGGCGGAGACGTCGCGGCTCCCGTGTTCAAGCGCATTGCCGAGCAGATTCTGCCTTATCTCGACGTCCCGCAGGACGTGCCGGTGAATCCGCAGTTGATCCAGGCTGCCTACAAGAAAAGAAACGACACTGCCCAGGACAACTCGCTCGATGATTTGTCCGCAACGGACTTCAACGCGCAACCCGAGGTGACCGAAGAGCCTCCGGCCCCGCAAGCAGCCAAGGCAAAACAGCCAAGTTCCCCCGAGGTGCTAATGTCTGCGGACGAAGGCGGCGACATCGCGGTGCCCGATTTTGCCGGGAAGACCATGCGCGAAGTTTCCGAGGCCTGCCTGCGCCTGGGGCTGAATCCGGTCCTGGTTGGCAGCAATGTTGCAATTCAACAGATACCAGCGGCGGGAATTAAAGTGCGCCGCGGCACGAAGATGACTGTGGAGTTTGGCGACCCGCCCGCACATTCGGCCAAGTCGAAATAAGAAAAGGATTTACGACGTCGATGCCAAGAGGAACCAGCTGTACATCAGAATGGGAGAATGGTGAGGGGCAGTCCGGAGAGGCAGAACGGGAACAGACTGTGGCTCAGCGGGAACAGACCGGATCGATTCCATTGAGGACCTTATTAGAGGGAGTGTCTCTGAACTCGGCGCTGCCTGCGAATCACTTGTCGATTCGCCAGGTCGCCAACGATTCGCGCAAAGTGCAGCCCGGCGCTTTGTTTGTGGCGATTCATGGCGTGGCCACCGACGGCAATCTGTTTGCAAAGGATGCCGCTGCCCGAGGGGCGGTCGCTATCCTCAGCGAAGACGTAGCTCCGGCAGATTGGCCGCGCGAAATCCCTTGGCTTCAGGTCAACGAGGGCCGTAAGGCCCTGGCCATTGCGGCAGCGAATTTCTATGGGCAGCCGGCGAAGGCCCTGAAGTTGGTCGGCGTTACGGGCACTAATGGGAAAACGACCACCACTTCGCTTATCGATTCCATCCTGCGCGCCTCCGGGGCAAAGACGGGATTGTTCGGCACGATTGCCTACCATACTCCTCTCGGCGAGCATCCCGCGCCCAATACCACGCCCGAGTCACTCGACTTGCAGAATTTTTTCGCGGAAATCCGCGACGCTGGCGGAACATGCGCCACGCTGGAAGCCAGTTCCCATGCCCTCGCTATGGATCGCCTGTGGGGCTGCCACTTTGCCGTGGCGGTCTTCACGAATCTGACGCGCGACCACATCGACTATCACAAGACCTTCGAAAACTATTTCGCCGCCAAGAAGCGGCTCTTTGACGGCACGGGCGCAGGTGCTCCCGACCTCTCCATCATCAACACCGACGACGAATGGGGAAAAAAGCTGACGGGCTTGGGCAACAAGACCCTGACCTACGGCCTGCAGAACGGTGCGGACCTGAAAGCAAAGAAATTCCAACTGAGCTTCACAGGACTGAACTTCACCGCGCAAACGCCGAGCGGCGCCATTCAGGTAGAGTCCTCACTCGTCGGTCGCATCAATGTGTACAACATCCTCGCCGCCATCGGCGCGGGCATCGGACTTGGTCTCTCGAATGAGGTAATCGAAACCGGGATCCGCAACCTTCAGGCCGTTGCGGGAAGATTTCAGCGTGTCGATTTCGGTCAGCCCTTCCTTGTGGTTGTGGACTACGCCCATACTGACGATGCGCTCGAGAATCTGATCCGCACGGCGCGCGAGTTGAACGCAAAGGGCAGAATCATCACCCTCTTCGGTTGCGGCGGTTCGCGTGACCGCACCAAGCGCCCGATCATGGGCGAAATCTCTGGCCGCTTGAGCGATCTCTCCATCCTGACGAGTGACAATCCCCGCCAGGAGGATCCCCTGAAGATCATCAGCGATATCGTTGTCGGCATGCAGAAGTCCGGCGGCAAATACATGATCGAGCCGGATCGCGCCAAGGCCATTCACCTGGCTATCGACGAAGCGCGCGCAGGGGACATCGTGTTACTAGCGGGCAAGGGCCACGAAGACTACCAGATTTTTGCGGATCACACGATTCACTTTGACGATCTCGAGGTGGCCGCGCAGGCGCTCGGCGATCGAGGGTACAAGGCAGTGCCGCACGGCGGCACAGGGTTTGGCACGTAGCGCGCTCACGTCTCGCTTAGGAGAGACGAGGGCCTGCGGGCCAGAGCAGTGACTCGCAGAACAAGGAGGAGCCCTCAACCGGTGAGTACGGACAGGAAAGTGCCGTCGTACGGTCGAGATCAATCCCTCGGCCGGAACCTGGAAAGAACCAACCTTCTGAGGAAATTATGCGGTGGACGGTTACACAAGTGGCTGATGCGCTGGCGGGCCGATGCGGGCACGCACTTGACCCCCTGGCCCGGCTGGCCGGCGTCTCGATTGATTCTCGCACGATACGTCCCGGAGAACTGTTCATCGCCATTCACGGTCAGACTCACGATGGACACGACCATGTGGCCGCTGCCATGGAGAGCGGAGCGCTGGCGGCAGTGGTGGCGGAGGCCCTCGTCTCGCGCTACCCCGGCTGGCTGCAGGACCGCTGCATCACCGTGGCAGACACACTCGAGGCCCTGCACCGCCTGGCGCGCGGCGTGCGAAAGGAATGGGGCAAAAAAGTCTGCGGGATCACAGGCTCGGTGGGCAAAACCACCACGAAAGAGATCGTGGCGGCACTGCTTGGTTCGAAGTTACGGGTGCTGAAGAGCGAGGGGAATTTCAACAACGAATTCGGGCTGCCGCTGACGCTGTTTCGCCTGGAAGAGGCGGACGATGTCGCGGTGCTCGAAATGGGCATGTCTTTTCCCGGCGAGTTGAAGCGCCTGGCGGCGATTGCGCTTCCGGACGTCGCCATAGAAACGCGCGTCAGCCCGGCGCATCTGCTGAATTTCAGCTCCGTGGAAGAAATCGCGCTTGCCAAGCGGGAGCTCATCGAAGGTTTGCGCGGCAGCAATTCGGTGGCGGTGCTGAACGCGGATGACCCGCGCGTGGCCGCCATGGCCACCGTCGCGCCGGGCCGGGTGATTTTCTATGGCGTGGGCAAGCCCGCGGAATTTTCCGCCGAAGAGATTGAAGATCGAGGCGCGATGGGCAGCTCGTTCACGCTCGTGCATCGCGGCAAGCGCACGCGCATGGAATTGCCGCTTCCGGGGAGGCATGTGGTCTGGAACGCGCTTGCCGCCATTGCTGCGGCCAGCGTCTGGAATATTGGCGCCACCGATGCACAGGTTGCGCTTCGCAAGATGCATACGCCGGCGATGCGCGGTGAGCTGATTCGCTTCACTAATGGCTTTGCATTGATCAACGATTCCTACAACTCGAGTCCTGCGGCACTTCAGGCGATGATCAATCTCCTGGGCGCCACACCCGGATTCCAAAGAAGAATTCTCGCCGCCGGAGAAATGCGCGAGCTGGGCCCGGGTTCTCCGCAATTGCATCGCGAAGCCGGGGAACATGCCGCAAGAACCGGCAAAGTCGATTACGTTTTTGGCGTGCAAGGAGACGCTGCGCAGATTGTTGAAGGGGCGGTGGCGGCAGGAATCCCGCGCGAGCACACAAGAGTCTTTGCCACGCCCGTGGAAGCCGCGGACTTCCTGGCGGACTTTGTGAAGCCCGGCGATCTGCTGTTAGTCAAAGGCTCACGCAGTGTAAAGATGGAGCGCATCGTCGAAGCGCTGCTCGGCCGTTTCGCTCCGGTTGACGCCCCGTCCATCGTGGGAGGAGCGCACTAAGATGCTCTACTACCTCCTCTACCACGTATTGCAGAAATATTTCAGCCCGCTGAACGTGTTTCGCTACATCACCGTGCGGACTGTTTACGCCAGCCTGACGGCGATGTTCTTGGCGCTGGTTTTCGGCCCGTGGTTGATCCGCAAGCTGCGCGAACTGCAGATCGGGCAGTACATCCGCGAAGAGGGGCCGCAGGAGCACAAGAAAAAAGCGGGCACGCCGACCATGGGCGGAGTGTTGATTGTGCTTTCCACGGCGGTGCCCGTGCTGATGTGGGCGGACCTTTCGAATGCGTTCGTTATGCTTTCGTTGTTTGCGCTCCTGGGTTTCGCGGCCATCGGCTTTGTCGACGACTACGCAAAGGTGGCGAAGAGGCGCAATCTCGGACTAACGGGGAAGAACAAGATCATTCTGCAGGTCGCTGTCAGTTCTTTCGTGGGTTTCGTCCTATTGCTCTTGGCAACGCACAGTGCGTATTCGACACAGTTGATCGTTCCCTTTTTCAAGAGGTTCCGGCCTGAGCTCGTCATTCACAGTCTGCTGAATGCGCCGCATCTGTGGCCGCTGGCCTTTTTGCCTTTTATGGCATTTGTGGCGCTTGTGATCACCGGCAGCTCAAATGCCGTGAATCTCACGGACGGCCTGGACGGGCTTGCCATAGGCTGCACGGTCATCGCCGCGGGTGCTCTGACGGTGCTCACCTATGTCAGCAGCAATTTTCGGTGGGCAAACTACCTCGACATTCAGTACATCCCGCGCGTTGGAGAGCTCACTGTTTTCTGCGGGGCGCTTGTGGGTGCTTCGCTGGGCTTCCTCTGGTATAACGCTCACCCCGCCGAAGTGTTCATGGGCGACGTTGGCTCTCTCTCCCTTGGCGGGGCGCTCGGCACCATCGCTGTAATCATCAAACAGGAAGTGCTGCTCGTGTTCGTCGGCGGAATTTTTGTAGTGGAAGCGCTTTCGGTGATCCTGCAGGTCGGCTCCTTCAAGCTGCGCGGAAAACGCATCTTCCGCATGGCGCCGATTCATCATCACTTTGAACTTCTGGGATGGAGCGAAAGCAAGGTCATCGTCCGCTTCTGGATTGCAGCGCTGGTGTTCTCTCTGTTCGCGCTGACGACCTTGAAATTGCGATGAGTTTGCCAGGGAAATGAGCGGCAAGAATGCCCGGATCGATTGAGTTGAGGAAAATGCGCGTGCTGGCCGTAGGCCTTGCGCGCACAGGAGTAGCGACGGCTTTGTTCTGCGCGAAGCACAATGCGATTGTGACCGCCACGGACACGAGCCCGGAGAGCGAACTCGGCGACGCGCCGGCCAAGCTGCGCGAAGCGGGAGTGACACTGGAGCTCGGTGGACACGTGGAGAAGACCTATCTGGCGCAGGACCTGATCGTTCCGAGCCCTGGCGTGCCTGCCGATGATCCGCTTCTGTTGAGAGCGCGCTCCAAAGGCATCACCGTCTGGAGCGAGATCGAACTTGCCTATCGTTTTCTGGAAGGCGAACTGATCGGCATCACCGGGTCCAACGGAAAAACGACCACCACTACGCTAGTGCATCACATTCTGCGGACCGCCGGCAGAAAGTCGATTCTCGCCGGCAACGTCGGAACGCCGCTGATTGCCTGCGTGGATGCGATGGCCGCGGACACCTTCTCCGTCGTCGAACTCAGCAGCTTCCAGCTGGAATTGACCGACAAGTTCCGCCCCGATATCGCCCTGTTCCTGAATCTGACACCGGACCATCTCGACCGCCACAAGACATTGGAAGCTTACGGTGCTGCAAAGGCTCGGATTTTTGCAAAGCAGACAGAACTGGACGCTGCGGTGCTGAATGCGGACGATCCACCGACTCTGGCACTGGCTCCGAAGAAGCCACAGGTTTTCTGGTTCAGCCGCAAGACGCGCGTGGGCCAGGGAGCGTGCGTTCATGGAGACGATGTCGTGATCGTTCACAATGGCAAAGAAGAGTTTGTGCTCAAGGTCGCGGAGATTCCTCTTCCTGGTGCGCATAACCTCGAGAACGTTTTGGCGGCGGCGACCGCGGCGCGGCTTGCCGAAGTCGATGCCGCGACGATCGGAAAAGCTGTCAAAAGTTTTGCGGCCGTCGAGCACCGGCTGGAATTTGTTTCAGAAATCGGCGGTGTGCGCTACTACAACGATTCGAAGGCCACCAACGTCGATGCCACCCTGAAGGCCCTCGACGCGTTTCCCGGACGAATCCTCATTATTCTTGGCGGCAAGGACAAGGGCAGCGACTATACCGTCTTGCAGAAGCCGCTGCGCGAAAAGGCGATTCTTGCGCTGCTGATTGGCGCAGCTTCCGACAAGATCGAAAAGCAGATTGCGGGCAGCGTGGCCATCGAGCGTGCAGGCACGCTCGAAAACGCCGTCGCCACCGCTTCCCAGGCGGCAAAGCCGGGCGACATCGTTTTGCTGGCTCCGGCCTGCGCCAGTTTCGATCAGTTTCAGAGTTACGAGCACCGCGGACGCGTCTTCAAGGAACTTCTTCGCGGGCTCGAACAGAATACAGCAGGAAATTCTTCCACGAAGGGATAACCAGAGTGGCCAGACGCTCAGACACCGACCGTTGGTTATTTGGAGTGACGCTGATGCTGTGCCTGCTTGGCGTCGTGATGATCTTCAGCGCGTCCGCCGTCACCGCCCAACAGCAATTCGGTCACTCTTATCATTTCGTCCTGCGCCAGGTGATGTGGCTCGTGGTCGGGCTGCTCGGCATGTTTGCGCTCATGAAGCTCGATTACCACAAGCTCCGCGAACCGGCGGTGGTCTACTCCGTGCTGTGCACAGTTGTCATCCTGCTCGTCTGCACGTTCTTCCTGGACAAGTCCCACGCCACGCATCGCTGGATCAAGCTGGGGCCGGCACAGATTCAGCCATCCGAACTGGCCAAACTGGCGGTAATTCTTTACCTCGCATGGTTCCTCGATCTGCGCCGTCGCAGCGACACGAGCCTGGAATTTCGTCAGGGAGATCTCTTGCATACGATTCTTCCCGCTGTTGCTCCCATACTGGTTTGCGTGGCCTTGATTGTCCTCCAGCCGGACCTCGGCACGTCTGTTGACATCGTGCTGATCATGACCGCGATTCTCTTCGTCGCCGGTCTTTCCTGGAAATGGCTCGCTGTAGGAGCAGCGGTCGCGATGCCGATCCTCTTCATCCTGATTACACACGTGTCTTATCGCCAGGCGCGGCTTACGGCGTTCCTTCATCCAGAAAGCGATCCGCAAGGGGCAGGTTTCCAGCTGTTGCAGTCTCTGATCGCCGTGGGCTCCGGCGGATTTACTGGGGTCGGCTTGATGGAGAGCAAGCAAAAACTCTTCTACTTGCCGGAAGCGCACACCGATTTCATCTACGCCGTGATCTGCGAAGAGCTCGGATTCATCGGCGCGACGATCGTGATCACACTCTTTGCTGTCTACGCCTCGCGTGGCTTGCGCGCCGCGTTCAACGCGCCGGACGGTTTCGGCCGCACGCTGGCGCTTGGCGCGACAGCCATGGTGCTGTTTCAGTCGCTCATCAACTTTGCCGTCGTGCTCGGCATGATGCCGACAAAAGGAATTCCGCTCCCCTTTGTGAGCTATGGCGGATCGAGCTTGCTGGTGATGCTTTTGGCCACGGGCGTGCTCCTGAATGTATCGCAGCAGGGCAGCAGCAACGCTGGTCTGCAGGCGTGAGAGGCCGAAAGTGAAATTGCTGATTGCGGGCGGCGGAACCGGCGGACACGTGTTTCCTGCGATCGCGATTGCGCAGGAGTGGCTGTCGCGCGGCAAGGAGCGGGAAGTGGTTTTAGTCGGCACACAACGCGGCATCGAAATGAAGCTCGTCCCGGCGGCCGGATTGCCACTGGAGACAATTCGCGTCGCGGGATTGAAAGGGAAGGGCGGCACTACGCTGCTGAAGAATCTGGCCATGCTCGGGACAGGACTATCGGATGCGTTTAGCGTGTTGAAGCGCCACAAGCCGGAGGTCGCGTTTGGCGTGGGCGGTTACGCGGCCGGCCCGATGTTGCTCGCCACGTGGTTGCGCGGCATACCGAACGTCATCTTCGAACCAAACGCCGAGCCGGGGCTCACAAACAAATTGCTGGCGCGTTTGGCCAAGCGCATTGCCACCGGATACAAAGTCTCTGCGCAAGCCTGGGGTGCAAGAGCGGTGGTCACAGGCTGCCCTGTGCGCCCGGAGTTTTTCGCTATTACCCCACGCAAGCCGGCGAAGCCGTTTCGCCTGCTCGTCACCGGCGGAAGCCAAGGCGCTCTTCCGATCAACCGCACCTTCATCGAAGCGGCGGAACTCCTGGCAAAACGTAAATCCGAACTCGAGATCGTGCACCAGACCGGCGAGCGCGATTATAATAATGTGCGCGCCGCGTACGCGCGGTGCGAAATGCCGGTCGAAGTCGCGCCCTTTCTCGCCAACATGGCCGAGCGCTTTGCCTGGGCGGACATGATTGTCTGCCGCGCGGGCGCCATAACGGCGGCGGAAGTAGCCGCCGCGGGCCGGGCCGCGATTTTCATCCCGTTTGGGAAGGCCACGGACAGCCATCAGTTGCGCAACGCGCAGGAGATGACCAATGCCGGCGCGGGCCGGTTGATTGCCGAGCCGGGACTGAACGCGGAGAGCCTGACCAAGGAAATTTTCTCCCTCCTGGACCAGCCCGGAGAGATAGAAAAGCTTGGGGCGAACGCGCGCCTCCTCGCCCACCCTGAGGCTGTGCGCGAAATTGTCGAGTTGATTGAACAGGCCGAGCGGCGGCCGAGCCGGAAAGAACTTAGAGGAACATGATGGTATCGTTTCGCAATTTTCAACGCATTCATCTGGTGGGCATCGGCGGCATCGGCATGAGCGGCATTGCCGAAGTGCTGCTCACCCTCGGCTATTCCGTTTCTGGTTCGGATACGAAGCCTTCCACCATCACAGAACGTTTGCAGGACCTTGGCGCAACCATCTTCGAAGACCACAAAGCGGAGAACGTGGAAGGCGCGCACGTTGTCGTGATTTCCTCCGCCGTCAAAGCGGACAATCCCGAAGTGGTGGAAGCCCACAAACGCAAAATTCCGGTAATCCCGCGCGCGGAAATGCTGGCGGAACTGATGCGCCTGAAGTACGGCATCGCCGTCGCCGGCGCGCATGGAAAAACCACAACCACCTCCATGGTCGCTTCGATCCTGGCCGCCGCGCACCTGGATCCCACTTTCGTCGTCGGGGGTCGCGTCAATCAGGCTGGCACAACGGCTCGTGTCGGCAAAGGTGAATACTTTGTTGTCGAAGCGGACGAGAGCGACCGCAGCTTCCTGATGTTTGCTCCTGTTGTGGCCGTCGTGACCACCATTGATCGCGAGCACCTCGATCAGTACGCCTCACTTGAAGACATTCAGAGCGCCTTCCTGCAGTTTGTGAATCGTGTGCCCTTCTACGGCGCAGCCGTGCTTTGCCTCGATGAGCCCAACGTCCAGGCGATTATCCCGAACGTGAAGCGCCCCATCATTACCTACGGCACATCCAGCCAGGCCGATCTGCTGATCAGTGATATTCAACTCAAAGGCCTCGCCAGTTCCTTCCGCCTCACCTACAAAGGTGAGGACCTGGGTATCTTTGAACTGCCGCACCCGCCGGGTATTCACAACGTACGAAACGCCGCGGCCGCCGCGGCGGTGGCCCTCTATCTGAATGTCGCCTCCGACCTGATTCGCGAAGGCCTGGCAAAATTTGCGGGCGTCGGCCGCCGCTTCGACATCAAGGGCACGGTCAACGACATTACCGTGATCGATGACTACGGCCATCATCCCGCCGAAATTCGCGCCACACTGGAGGCCGCGCGCGTCTGCAAATTTAATCGCCTGCTCGTCCTCTTCCAGCCGCACCGATTCACGCGCACACAGCATTTGTGGGATGAGTTTGCACGCGCGTTCAACCAGGCCGACGTCCTGGCCCTGATCGACATCTACGCCGCCAGCGAGAATCCCGTCCCGGGCGTCACCAGCGAGGCGCTGGCAAACGGAATCCGCGAAGCAGGACACAAGAACGTCTACTACTTCGAGTCCATGCAGGACGCCATCGAATTTCTGTTGCGCGAAGCGCGTCCCGGCGACGCCATTCTTACCATTGGCGCGGGCAACGTCAGCCGAGCCAGCAATGAACTGATGTTGTTGCTGGGCGCGGAACTGCGTGCCGACAACGGAGCGAAAAATGCGCATTGAGAGCGCCAAAATCCTGGCGGCGCTTCCGCCTCTTGGCGTGGACCTTCGCCGATGTGTATCTCTTGCAGAACTCACCTCCCTCGGCATCGGCGGCGCCACGGATTTGCTGCGCATCCAACGCCACGAGTCGATTCCCGAGCTTCTGAGTCTCCTCGACGAAAATCACATCCCGCACAAGTTTCTCGGCGGCGGCTCCAATCTTCTAGTGATGGATGGAGAACTGCCCTTCGTCGTTCTGCAGCTAGGCCAGCCGGACCCGGATGTCGTGATTGAAGGAAACATTGCCAGCGTTGATGCGGCGGCCGACCTCGGAAAGACCGTCACGTTCTGTGCAAAAAACAATCTGGGCGGCATGGAAGGGTTAATTGGTGTCCCGGGAACCGTCGGCGGAGCCTTACGCATGAACGCCGGCGCGTATGGCATACAGATTGGTTCCTACGTACGCGAAGTGAAAGTCTATCGAGCCGCGGCTCGCAAGATCGAAACGCTCCGCGGCGATCAAATTTCCTTCGAATACCGGCACACTTCTTTCGCACCGGATGATATGATGCTGGCAGTGAAGCTCGAACTTCCCTCCAGGGCCTATCCGGAAATTCTTCAAGGCATTCGTATCTGCAATGAAAAGCGGCGCGCCAGCCAGCCGCTAGGCCAGAAAAGCGCGGGTTGCATCTTCAAAAATCCCCCGGGTGCCTCGGCAGGCCGCATGATTGACGAGCTTGGCTTGAAAGGCTTCTCCATCGGCGACGCCCGCGTGAGCGACCGTCACGCCAACTTCTTCGTAAATGCAGGCTGCGCCTCCGCCGCGGACATGCTGCGACTGATTAGCGACGTGCGCGCGCGCGTCCAACAAGTTTACGGAGTAACTCTCGATAACGAGGTGGTGGTTTGGAACGCGTAAAGCCCATCCAGCGGAACGCCTCTGCCGCCGCGGCGGCGGAACAAGAACCCTACCGGCCGGAACTCGTTTCCGAAGACGAGCCGCGCTACCTGCGCCGGCAAAAGCCCGTCGAAATCCGCCGCAAGAAGTTCAGCGGCAAGACCGGCACCTACTATCGCCGCGTCTTCGCCTGGACACTCGTCGGTATGGCGGCTGCAGGAATGGCCGGCTATTCGGTCCGCTATTTGCTCTACGCTCCCCAAATGTTGCTCCTGAAGCCCGACCAGATCGAAGTGAACGGGAACCACATTGTGGCGAAGGAAGATGTCCAGAAGCTGTTCGTGGGCGACCGTAACCACAGTGTTCTGAGAATCCCGCTCGATAAGCGACGCAGGCAGATCGAAGAACTGCCTTGGGTGGAAGATGCCAGCGTGCAGCGCATTCTGCCAAATCGGGTCAAGGTTTTCATAACGGAACGGACCCCCATCGCCTTCTTCCGCAACGGGACCGAATTGACCTTGATCGACTCCCATGGTGTTCTGCTCGACCGGCCCGAGGGTGAGGATTTCCATTTTCCGATCGTCACTGGATTGTCTGACAACCTCCCGCGGGACGAGCGCGAGAAACGCATGCAGACCTACCAGGAGTTCATGAAGGCGGTGGATTTGGTGAAGCCTGGCTCCTCCGATCAGGTCAGCGAACTGGATTTGAGCAATCCGCGGGATTTGCGCGTCGTACTGACGGGCCTCGCCGGTAGCGTGGATGATCACGCCGTGACCGTCCATTTTGGGCAAAGCGATTTCACCGGAAAGTACCGGATGCTGGTCGACAACTTCGCGCAGTGGCAGGCGAATTCTGGCACCGTCCATTCCATTGATCTTCGGTATTCGCGGCAGGTGGTGGTGAACCCCGACACCAGCACAGTGGCCGCGAAGAACAAGTAACGTTCTCTTCAGGAGAGGATTTTGGCAAAGAAAGACAAATATTTGGTCGGCCTGGACATCGGCAGCACAAAAACCTGCGTTCTGCTCGCGGAGATGGAAGACGAGCAGGTTCGCTTTCTAGCGCTCGGGGCGGCGGAATCCAAGGGACTCCGCAAGGGCCTCATCGTGAATCTCGATTCCACTGTCAGTTCCATCCGCCGCGCCGTGGAAGAAGCGGAAAGCGTCGCGAACGTGCCCGTCGAATCCGCCGTCATTGGCGTGGCGGGCAGCCACGTTCGCGGCGTGAACAGCCGCGGCGGCGTTTCCCTGGGGCCGCGGCCTCGCGATATCGAACGTGACGACGTGCGGCGCGCCATCGAGACCGCCCGAAACGTCTCTCTTCCGGAGGACCGCGAGGTCCTGCACGTTTTGCCGCATGAGTTTCACGTGGACGCGCAGGACGGTATTCGCGATCCCATCGGCATGGTTGGCCAGCGCCTGGAGGCGGATGTCCACATCGTGACGGCGTCCAGTTCGGCGACACAGAACCTCGTCACCGCCGCGAACAAAGCCGGAATCCTGATCAACGACACGGTGCTCGAACCCCTGGCCTCTGCGGAAGCCTGCCTGACGCAGGACGAACGCGAACTCGGCTGCTGCTTGCTGGATATTGGGGGCGGCACCACGGAATTGATTGTCTATGGCGGCGGAGTCGTTCGCCACACAGGCGCAGTGGCCATCGGCGGAGACCATTTCACGAACGATCTGGCCGTCGGCCTGCGTACGCCCATCCCGGAAGCGGAACGCATCAAGAAACATCATGGCTGCGCGGCAGCGGCTCTTCTTCGTGAGGATGGCTCGATCGAAATTGCGAGTGTCGGCGACCGCCCTCCACGAACCATCTTCGCGCATATGCTCACGGAAATTATCGAGCCACGTGCCCAGGAGTTGCTGGCGCTTGTGGGAGACGACCTGCAGCGCTCTGGTTTGGACAAGCAAATCCCGGCCGGATTCATCCTTGCCGGCGGAGGCGCCCGTCTGAATGGGCTGCTCGATCTGGCCGAACACGGCTTCCATCTTCCCGTGCGGATGGCCCAACCGCGCGGCATTGTGGACCTGCCCGAGCAGGTCGCGCAGCCGGAATACGCGACGGTTACCGGATTGGTCCTGAGCACGGCGAAAGCTAGGAAGGCAGGGCCGGGTAAGCCGGGGGGGCTAGTTTCTAAGCTGCGGGCGATGTTTGCTGGCGCCTAGGCCCTCGGGAGGCGCGTTAGGGTGGCAGGGGAAGAGATTGGTTTTCCACAGGCCGGGAAAACTCGCTGTGGAAACACGTTTACACGGGATTTATAAAAGAATTTCACCAGCCGGATAGGGGGAGAACGCATGACGGCAAAAGAATCTGGCATCCGGATGAGCTTCAGCGAGGAGCTGCAGCCCGCAAAGATCAAGGTGATTGGTGTCGGCGGTGGCGGCTGCAATGCCGTGAACCGAATGATCCGCGCCAAATTGGAGGGCGTGGAGTTCATTACTGCGAACACGGATTTGCAGGCGCTGAAGATGTCGCAGGCGCCGGTGAAATTGCAGTTGGGCGCCAAGCTGACCAAAGGTCTTGGCGCCGGCGCGAATCCGGAGATTGGCCGCAAAGCCGCCCTCGAAGATACAGACAAAATCATAGAAGCATTGGAAGGCTCGGACATGATTTTCATCACGTCCGGCCTGGGCGGGGGCACAGGCAGCGGCGCCGCGCCAGTCGTGGCTTCTCTTGCCAGCGAACTCGGCGCGCTCAGCGTCGCCGTGGTCACGAAGCCGTTTGCCTTCGAAGGCAAGCGCCGCATGCTGCAGGCGGAGCAGGCGCTGCAGGAGCTTGTCGGCGTCGTGGACACCGTTATCGTCATCCCCAACGAGCGCCTGATGGAAACCGTCGAACCCGGCACCAGCTTCTTCGACGCGTTCCGTATCGCGGACGACATTCTGCGCCAGGCTGTGCAAGGCATCTCGGACATCATCACTGTACCCGGCATCATCAACCGTGACTTTGCCGACGTGAAAGCCATCATGCATGGGCAGGGCTACGCCGTGATGGGCACCGCCGTGGCCAGCGGCTCAAACCGCGCCGTAGACGCGGCAAACCGCGCCATCTCCAGTCCGCTCTTGGAAGACAATTCGATTCAGGGCGCGCAAGGCATCCTGATCAACATCTCCGGCAGCTCTTCGCTCTCGCTGCACGAAGTACATGAAGCGTCCAGCGTGATTCAGAAGGCCGCGCACGAGAACGCAAATATCATTTTCGGCGCCGTGATGGACGAGGCTATGAAGGACATGGTGAAAATCACAGTCATTGCGGCAGGATTCAAGGAAACCGCCAAGAAGCAGATGCCGCAAAAGCAATCGTACCTGCCGAGAACATGGAAAGCAGGCCGTGACGTCCCCGAACAAGCGGAATTGCCAGTGGCGCCGCCCAGCGTTGTGAATCAAGTGAAACAAAACGTCCGCGAAGTCACTCCCGAAATGCCAAAGGACGACCTGGACGTCCCCACATTCCTCCGCCGCCAAGCGCAAAAAGCCTGACCGTCTTTGGAGTACGGCGGCTTGCCGCTGCTTTCGCGGTCCAACCCAAGAAGAAAAGACGCGCCTTTGAGCGAGGTCCGTCAGAAGCGCGATACAGCATAGCCACATATCAGGCGGGCCGCCGGGCTTCCTTCAACTTCCCCTTCATCACGTGAATCTCGGCTTCGAATCGCTGCAGGTTGCCGCTGCCGTAGGGCAGCACGCTGCCCAGCCCGGAGTGAAACTCTACCGCATTCGTCTCCGCCATGATCCTATCGATATTCGAAGCATTCAGCCCGCCGCCCGGCATAATCACAATGCGCTTGCCTGCCACCTTCACGAGTTTCTGCAAAACTCCCGCTCCTTGCATCGCGGATGTGGCGCCACCGCCGGTAAGAACCCGCGTCGCGCCCGCCTCGATCACGTCCTCAAGCGCCTGCAGAAGGTCCGGAGCCTCATCGAACGCTCGGTGAAACGTCACTTCGAGCGGCCGGGCCCACTGGACCAATTCCGCGGTGCGCTCGACATCAACACCGCCATCGGCGCGCAGCAAGCCGCACACTACGCCGTCCACGCCAAGGTCGCGCGCGGCAGAAATCGCGCGCTTCATGGAGGTGAATTCACTCTCGCTGTAAACGAAGTTTCCCGCTCGAGGGCGAATGATCGGAAATAGGGGAATCTCCAATTCTTCGTGGACCTTCTTCATCGTGGCAACGGCGGGAGTGAGTCCGCCGTGTATCAGATCGGCGCACAATTCGATCCGATCCGCTCCACCGCGTTCCGCGGCAAGGGCTGTATCCAAAGATTCCACTGTAATTTCGAGGAGCGATTCGAACGCCACGTTAGCCTCGAAGGGAACTTGGTCTATATACTCCTGGATGACGCCTTATGCAACTGGCGGAGCGTCATTGCAGCGCTGGGGAGTTCTCCTTCCCTACGCCGTCACATCGCGCTTGTGTTAGTCTTCTGCAGAATACCAGCTGGTCTCTTCCCCCATGGAACTTACCTCAGCGAGGAGCCTCTGAAAAAGGAGACCGAAGATGAAACGGAATCGAACTCTGTGTTCTTTAGCTGTTGCGATTCTTGCGATGGCCGGCGCCGGCTGCCAGAAGCCATATCACCAACAGGATGAACGCTACGTCCTGGTCGCGGCCAATATCGATCTACCCTACTGGCAGGAAGCTTCGGCGGGGCTCACGGACGTGGGCAAAAATGCCGGTGTTAAAGTGGAAATGGTCGGTCCCTCCGCCTTCTCTCCGAACGACGAACTCACGGCGTTCCAGCAGACGGTGGCTCAGCATCCTTCAGGCATTCTGGTCTCCGTCACCGATCCTAAGCTGTTCAAGGAGCCGATTGACCACGCCATTCTTCAGGGCATCCCCGTGATCTGTATTGACGCGGATGCGCCGGAATCGAACCGGATTCTCTTCATCGGCACGGACAACTTCCGCGCCGGGCAGGACAGCGGCAAGCGCATGGCCACGCTGCTCGGCGGACAAGGCCGCGTCGTCATCATCACGCTGAGCGGCCAGCGCAACAGTGAGGAGCGCGTCCGCGGCGTCAACGAGGCCCTCAAGAATTACCCCGGCATCAAAATTGTGGACACCATCGACGACAAGGGCGATTCGCGTGTGGCCGATGACGCCATTTCCGCTCTGCTTACAAAGAAAGAGAAAATCGACGGCATCATCGGCCTGGAAGCGTCTGGCGGTGAAGGCGCGGCGGATTCGCTCCACCGGTTGGATATGACCGAGAAAATCAAGATCGTTGCGTTCGACAAAGATCCGCAAACGCTGGAGGGCATCGAGCGCAAGTGGATCACCGCCACCGTCGTGCAGAAACCGTACGTCATGGCTTTCTACGGCGTCAGGTTCCTCGATGACCTTCACCACAACGTTGTGCACGAGTTTAAGGACTGGGCTACGGCCCCCATGGCGCCGCTGCCCACTTTCGTGGATACCGGCACAGCCGTAGTCGACTCCAGCAACCTGGCAGCGTTCCAGAAGGCTCTGGCGGAACACCCGAAGCCAGTCATCTAGCTACGGTGGCGGCCGCCTACTGACTGAGGCGGGCGCTTTTGGGCAAGATGTGAAGTGAAACTCTAAGCCAGCCCGTAGCTCGCGAACGTCACGATCGACGCAACACCAAGCGCCGAACCCAACACCGCGCCGGCCAGCACGTCACTCAAAAAATGCATGCCGAGCACAATGCGCGACACGCCAATGCTGATCGCCAGGAAATACATGGGCCCTTCGAGCCCAGGATAGAAATAGCTCACCACCAGCGCAATCGAAAACGCCGTCATGGTGTGGCCCGATGGAAAGGAAAACTGGTCCGGTGGAAGAACTTTGGCCCAGCAGTGCGGCTGAAACTGGCAAGGACGTGGCCGGTGGCTGAGTTTCTTCAGGGCCTTGAACACGAAGATACCGAGAATGGCAGACGCGCCGGCTGCGCCGAACGCCACGTAGCCCCTCGAGCCGCCGAACGCCAGGAGTAGCGCGCCCAGGCTATACCACAACCAGCCGTCTCCCATGCGTGTTGCGGTCAGCATCCAGAAACGGATCCAGCGGGGCGCACTCCAGTTGTTCACGCGACGCATTACGCGATGGTCGCGGTTCTCGATAAATCCCCAGACGGTTTTCGACACGGCCATGACAGCCTCTCAGCGTGCCCAGTTGGCCTCGAGCCTAGAATCGACATCCCAGAGCATGCGCGGTCTCCGCGCCTCTCCGACAAGTTGCTTCGCCCATTTCTTGCAGAAGCGAATTTCGTTCAGCCAATGCCCCGCGGTGATGCAGGGCATCAGGACAGTCAAAGGCAGGATCGCGGCGGCCAGGGGTTTTTCCTGCAGCAACGACCCCACGAAGCACCAGATGTCCAGAGTCAGCTTCATGTACGAGCCGTGCTCGCCGTGCACGACGCCGCGCCCGGCGCGCAGCCCGGTGAAGAACTCCTCGACAGTCCGGGAGCCCGGCACTTGAGTAAACGTGAGGGCCACACCCGTGAGCGTGTGCGAATCGCTTCCCGCGATTCCGATCTTGTTGAGCTTTTTGGCCAGGAGGCCGGCGTTTCGATTCGATTCGCTCCACATCTGTCCGTTGCGCACTTCAAAGGCCGGCACGTAAGAGGCGAACCAGTTGAAGTCTTCCAGTTCACGCCTGCCGGTCAGCCCGGAAAACACATGGTTGACACTGAAGAAAAGCTTACGCTCGGTCAGGTACATCAAAAGCGCAATAAAATCGTTACGGCGACGCTGAATTTCCGCATGATCTTTTTCCGTGATCCCGTATACGCCCAAGTGCATTTCCGTCCCGCTGGGCATACACACGGTTACCTCTTCGCTCAGGAAAAAGTCGGGGTACTTGCGGAGCACTTCCGCAGCTTCGATGGAGTCGTGGTCGGTTACGGTGACGATGGACATCCCGCGCCGCTTGCAGCGATGATAGACGTCCTCGGGGCGGTTATAGGACTCGCGGCATATGCTTGTGAGACCTGGGGTATTGCACATCCCAGAGCCTGTGGTATGTACATGAAGGTCGCATCGCATGTAAAAAGCGTAAACAAAAGATATGAACAAACCGTGAAGGAAGGGCGAAATATAAATGAAAAATATGGTGGAACTCATTGAACACAAATGAGTTCATGAGTTTTCCACATGGTATGTTGAGTGCTCTTGGCGCAGCCTCTCTCCCCTGTGCGAGAATGCCCCGATGAAGAAAATCCAGATCCTCTTCCACGACGCGGGTGGGGGACACCGCAACGCCGCCGTGGCTTTACAAACGGTGATCTGCCAACAAAACCGGCCCTGGCAGGTGGAATTGGTCCAATTTCAAGAGCTTACGGACCACCTGGACGTCCTGCGCAAAATCACCGGTATCCGCATCCAGGAGCAGTACAACATTCTGCTGCGAAATGGCTGGACCCTTGGCGCCACGCAGTTGCTGCGTGTCTTGCAAGCCACAATCTGGCTGTTCCATCGTCCGCTGGTAAAGCTCCTGTCCAGGCACTTCCAAAAACAATCGGCAGACCTGATGGTCTCCGTTATTCCCCATTTCAACCGCGAGATCTGCGAGGCTTGGAACGCTTGCTATCCGGGTCGCCCCTTTGCGACCATCATTACCGACCTGGCCGATTTTCCCCCAGACTTCTGGATTGAACCGCTGGAAGAGCAGTACGTCATCTGCGGGACAGAGCGCGCCGTCGAACAGGCTCGCCAGATCGGCAAGGCCCCCTCGCACATCTTTGCCACCTCCGGCATGATCCTTCGGCCGGATTTCTACCAACCGGACGACACCGATCCCACCGCTTTGCGCCGCGAACTTAACCTGCGCCCCGATCTGCCTACGGGCATGCTTCTCTTCGGTGGCTTCGGTTCCAAAGTGATGTATGACATCGTGGAAAAGCTGGAAGAAGCCTCCTTGCCGCTGCAGTTGATCGTTATCTGCGGGCGGAACGAGAAACTCGCCGAAAAATTTCGCGCGCGTTCGTGGAAACTGCCGCTGCACATCGTTGGATTCACTAAAGAAGTGCATCGCCTGATGCGCGCGGCGGACTTCCTCATCGGCAAGCCAGGCCCAGGCAGCGTGGCCGAAGCTATGGTTCGCAAACTTCCCGTGGTTCTCGAGTGCAATGCTTGGACGCTCCCGCAGGAGCGCTACAACACGGAATGGGTGAAGGAAAAGAATGTCGGGATTGTGCTGCACGACTTCGGGGAGATTGTCAGCGGTGTGAAACAGCTTCTGCAGCCGGGCAAGCTCGCCGAGCTCCGCACCAACACTGAGGCACTGAACAACCGCGCCATTTTCGAAATCCCCGAAATCTTCGCCAAGTTACTCGGCGATTCCGCGCCCTGAGGAAACTCTCAATTGCTCGCGCGTTCCGCGCGTGAGGGGTGCGGCAAATGCGGCTGTGCGTTCGGGGTCTCCAACGGCGGGTTCGCATGTGGCTTCGAACACGTCACCGCCCATCGGCGCGACGCAAACTTGGGCAGGTCGCACATCTTGCTGCATCCCGCAGACGCTTTCGACATGGCGCATCCGCAGAGGCACCCGGTCATGGGAGGTTTGCTCAGACTTGCTGAAGTATCGGCCCAGGCCGTGAAGGCCAGCAAGCCCATTGCGAGCAAAAGATCAAGGACGAGCCACAGACCGATGCGGCGGAAACGCGGGAGATTAGGCGTTCGCATGAGAGAAGCATTATCTCGATGCAACAGAAAACCGATAGCGCAGCCTTCCTAAAATCAGGCATTACTGGGGTTATGGAAGTACTAAACCGGGGCACTTCAAAGACTGTGGCTCGGCGAATTGGTCCGGCGGGTTCCGAAATGAATCCAGTGGCCTAAATTGGGTCGCGCGAAGACCCACTTCACTTTCCGTAACATATCTATTTGCAAGAACTTATCTATGAAATGAGAGCCTTCGAAACCTGGCTGGGAGCGTGCAGTAGCGTCAATGTGGGCGCGTTTCAGTAACGGGCTCCAGTGGATTGCAAGCGAGGGGGAAGGGGCTTGCTTGCGGTCTCTGTAGTTCGTAACCACCTGCCTCTGAGAGGGAAGCTAGGATGGATGACCCCACGCGCCGGTGTGAAAACGACACCGGCCTTGAGACGCGCCTTCCGGGGCTCCCGGTCCCAAGCGGGAGCCCCAATTCCTCTCTCTTGGCCATCCGTTCTACTCCATTGGTGCCCGCCTCCGCAGCCAGCCTTTCCACGTGTGCCTCTTTGTCCGCGCTCATCCTGATTCTTACTTCGCCTCCGTGCGTTCCTTCACCTGCTTTGCCAGCGCCTGAATCTGCTCGTTCGTGATCTGTGCCTCGCCATCCAGAAGCACCAGCAACCGACCGCCGCCGGCGTCGCGGAATCGCGCGTCCTTGATTTTCGCGTAGCCTTGCACCGCGGGAGGAAGGGTCGCCCTCAGGTTAGTACCTTTCTGCATGGCGTTCAGGATAGCCTTCCGGATTTTCTCGCGCAGCATTTCGCCCAGTGACCCGGAACGCAGCAATTCTCCGAGCGAGCCATCCGCTTCGATCGGCCCGACCTCCGGAACCAACCGCAACTCCGTGTTATCTTCCTCGATGGTTGGCGTGAGCTTCAGCTGCATCACCGCATTTCCGCCAACAACCCGCTTGGCTTCCTGCTTTCCAAACACTTTCACGCACGCCCAGCGTTCGTAGTGCAATTGAACTACTGCCAGGCTTGCGGGCTCCACGGGCGTCAGCGTGGCGTTCTGGATGGTGATCCGGTCGCCGCAGTGATCATCCTTGTCGAGCTCCGCGCTGAGAAGCTCCGTCATGTGCTGTTGCATGTCCGAAAGATCGGCATTCAATTGCAGGTTCAGGATATTGAGGCCTTGGGCTTTTGTCTTCAGCGTCAGCAAAGCCGAAGCCAGCATTGTGATGTGCTGGTCCTTCACGTTGACCGGGATCTTCACCGGCGGAATTTTGAAGGTTACCGTTTTATCGCCGTTGCCACTCGCCCGGCCTTGCAGCGCGGGTACGAACAAGGCCAAAGCCATTGCGGCCGCGCTAAGTTTGCGGAAGTACGCACAGGCCGAAGCGCCGGAACGCCTGGAATTTTCGGGAAACGACACAAATTTCACTGCTGGAGAAAACCGCAACAGACGATCGATTTGCACAGCTCCACATGCTCCAAGACCTATCGCCCCATTCTCTTAGGCCCATTGGGTGGATGAGTCTGCAACCTATTCGGTTGCTTTTTTCCTGCGGAGAAACACACGCCGTGATTCCAAATGGGGTTCTGCAAAGTGAGAAATCTCTCTTTCTTGCTCCAAGCCTAAGCCCCGGCTTTTCTCGCCGCATCCAGAATTGCCTCGCGATCGCCTGTTTCCAGATCCTTTTCCATTTGCTCGTCGGAAAGGCCGCCGATCCGCCCGAGAATCAGTAACGAAGAAGCGGCGTGGCCCATATCTTTCCAGCGCGCCATCTCCATCAGGGATGGCAGAGCCTCTTTCCGCAACTCCGCTAGAAGCGCGGGATCGCGTTGTTCTGTCAGCTCCGCAAGTGCCGCGGAAGATTTGTTTCTATCCCACCACACGCAGGAATTGAGCAGTTCGATGAAAGGACGCAGCGGGATCTGGATCTTAGCCGCCGGTGGTTCCGGCGCGAACCTGGCAAACACAACCAGCGTCCGCGTGGCGTTATTCCGGACGTCCGGTGAGGGATCACGCATCGCAGCAACCAGATCGCCGACAACAGCTTGCTTGTCCTTGATGTATCCCAGGACCTCGGCCGCTAATGCACGCTGCTGGTCATCCGATGAGTTGTGCAGAACATCGAGTAGATTCGCACGATGAGTCTGCGCCAGCGCAACGTAACGAAACTGTGCGGCGCGCAACCCCGGATCGTGCCCGAGCGCGTACCCTTGTGAATCGTCTTCTGCCGCATCCCCTGCCAGGATGGCCTTTTCCCATGCCGCCTCCACTTCCTGGCCAGCCTTCACCACCTCAGTGGGAAGGCGAACTGTGCCATTCGGCGCGGGATGAAAGCGCAGGCAAGGAGCCCCCGCTTCTTCCACGCCAACATAGAGCATAGATTTGTGGTCCTCTGCGCAGCAGACCCGCGTCAGGAATGCCGACTTGATTCCCGGAATGGCTTCGAGCTTCTGCTCAGACGCGCGCTTCTTTGGCTCAAAGGCTGCGTCCTGCATAGCATCGCCTTCGTCAAAGGGAAGCGCCCGGCGGATTTCGCAGCAGAAACGGTGCGATTGCCGTACAGATCTATGGTGCCCAGGGGAGGATATTCCTCCGGGGATTGAGGAAGGAGGAAGAGGAAAGAAAGCGCGAGCAGATATTTCAAACCGGCGTTGCCCTTTCCTGATGAACGGGGTCCGGCTAATTCACCTTGCGCGAGACGGCGATCCCGGCCTGGCCCAACACATGAGCGATCTGCGTATCCCGCAGCCGTGAAGCGTCGTATTCGAACGTCAGGTGGTTCTTCTGTTCGTCGACGCGGAACTTGCGCAAGCCATAGGTATTCGCAAACGCGCCCAGGCGGCTGAGCTGTTCCAGGCTCAGCGGCGACTGCAATTCATATGTAATCTCGAGTAGTGTCATGCCCGGAATTATAGCAGCACTTCGCCTCGCACCACCTGCTCTCCCGTAGCTCGGGGCAAGTCCGCGAGCCCTGCCGCTTTTGGTTCCGCAGCGGGGGGAAGCCTCATTTGGCCGCCGTTGACGCAAGATAGGGGGTGGAGGTATATATAGGGGTGGAGGGTATATAGCATGGCGACGGCAAATCATCATCTTTCACCGAAATCGGCGCTTACCTGCGCCTGTGGCGCCGGGGAAGGACGCAAAGCGGCGGGCGTCGATCCGGGACTGAAAGAAGCCAACCTGAAGCGCCTGCGCCGGATTGAAGGGCAAGTGCGCGGCCTGCAGCGCATGGTCGAAGAAGACCGCTACTGCGCTGACATCATCGTCCAGGTCGCTTCAGTACAGGAGGCCCTGCGCGGTGTGGCGCGAAATCTAATGAAAAATCATCTACAGCATTGCGCAGCGAAAGCCCTGGCATCCGGGAAGCCGAAGGAGTCGGCGGCAATGTACGACGAACTGCTGGAACTGATCTACACGCATCTGCGCTGAGGGCGCGGCAAAGAAGCAACGAAGCAAGGAGAAGAATCGTGGAACGAGATCCTGTTTGCGGAATGAATGTAAACCAAGAAACCACGAAAGCCCGCGCTGAGCATAACGGCAAGACGTATTACTTCTGCTGCGGAGGTTGCGCACAGAAATTTCAGCAAGATCCCACAAAATATATCGCGAATCCGATGCCGACGAAATCGCCAGTGGCAATGCCCGCAGCAGCGCCTGCAAAACCCGCTATGGTTGGCCTCCCCATTATTGGAGAAGGCCCGAAAGTGAAGGATCCCGTCTGCGGCATGATGGTAGACCCAAAGAAAGCAGCCGGAAAAATCGAGTACGCCGGCGAGATGTACTATTTCTGCTCCGCGCGCTGTGCGGAACGATTCCGCAACGAACCGGGAAAGTTCCTCGCAGCGCCGGGCACGGCGGGAATGGAACATGCCCAGCCCGCAAAACCGGCCGCAGCTGCCGCCGAAAACGTGCGCTACACCTGTCCGATGGACCCGCAAATCGTGCAGATTGGCCCGGGCACTTGCCCCATCTGCGGAATGGCGCTGGAGCCGATGGATTTTGTAGCCGAGGAGCAACCCGACCCCGAATACGAATCCATGCGCAAGCGTTTCTGGGCAAGCGCCGCGCTTTCGTTGCCGCTGCTTGTCTTGTCCATGTTTGGTGAAATTCTCGGACTCCACTGGGAGGGTGCGACCCGAAACGCCGTGGAACTTCTTCTGGCCACCCCTGTGGTGCTGTGGGGCGGTTGGCCGTTCTTCCAGCGCTTCTGGGCCTCGCTCGTGAACCGCAGTCCGAATATGTTTACTCTGATCGGCCTCGGCACGGGCGCGGCCTATCTCTACAGCGTTGCCGCAACTTTGTTTCCGCAGTTCTTCCCGGCTTCGTTCCGGGACATGAACGGCGCAGTTGCCGTCTACTTCGAAGCAGCTGCGGTGATCACAACGCTGGTCCTGCTGGGCCAGGTGTTGGAATTAGGAGCCCGTCGCCGCACGAGCGGCGCGATTCGCGAACTGCTGCATCTGGCGCCGCAAACGGCTCATCGAGTTTCTGCCACTGGCGAGGCCGATGTCTCGCTTGACGAAGTCCGTCCCAGAGACCTTCTTCGAGTCCGCCCGGGAGAACGAGTGCCGGTCGACGGCACCGTGAAAGAAGGCAGCAGTACCGTCGACGAATCGATGGTCACCGGCGAGCCGCTCCCGGTCGACAAGTCCGCCGGCGACAAAGTCACCGGCGGCACGCTCAATTCCAACGGCAGCTTCGTGATGATCGCCGAGCGCGTCGGCAGCGAAACGCTTCTCGCTCAGATCGTAAAGGTCGTCAGCGAGGCCCAGCGCAGCCGCGCGCCGATGCAGCGGCTGGCGGATCGCGTCGCAGGCTACTTCGTCCCCGGTGTCGTGATCGCCGCGATTCTCGCGTTTATCGGCTGGGCAATTTGGGGTCCGGAGCCAAGATTCGCGCACGCACTGCTCGCTGCCGTGTCTGTGCTCATCATTGCTTGCCCCTGCGCGCTGGGGCTGGCCACGCCAATGTCGATCATGGTGGCCGTGGGCCGCGGCGCAGCCGCTGGAGTCCTGGTGCGAAACGCCGAAGCTCTGGAAACCCTGGCACGCGTCGACACTCTCGTCGTTGACAAAACCGGCACCTTGACGGAAGGCAAGCCCCACGTTGCGCGCATCCAGGTCATGGACAGTGGAGGGATGCCTGAGACCGCTCTTCTTTCCCTTGCCGCCAGCGTGGAACGCTCCAGTGAGCATCCTCTCGCCCGCGCCATTGTTCGCGCCACCGAAGAACGGAAGCTCCCCCTTGGACCCGTGGTCGAATTTGAAGCCTCGCCCGGTGGAGGAGTCAAAGGTCGAGTGCTCGGGAAGCTCGTGCTGGTAGGTACGGCGCGATTTCTGGAGGAACAAGGCGTCATTCTTCCATCGGTTCCACAAACCCAACAGTCTTTATCGCCAGAAGCGGGCCTGACATCGATCCACGTGGCCGTGGATGGCCGTGCCGCGGGCGTACTGTTCCTATCGGACGAGGTCAAGCCCTCTACGCCCGAAGCACTTCGCGCTCTCAAATCCGAAGGACTACGCCTCGTCATGCTGACCGGTGACCGTCGTGAGGCGGCGCAAAAAGTTGCCTCCGTGCTTGGCATTAATGAAGTCCAGGCCGAGATCTTGCCTCAGGAAAAAAGTGAAATCGTGAAGAAGCTGCGAGGGGAAGGCCGCATCGTGGCTATGGCCGGAGATGGCATCAATGACGCACCAGCCCTCGCCGCCGCTCACGTTGGCATCGCCATGGGCACCGGCACCGACGTGGCCATCGAAAGCGCGGGCATCACATTGGTCAAAGGAGACCTCCGCGGCCTCGTCCGGGCAAGGCGGCTCTCCCGCGTCACCGTTAGCAACATCAAGCAGAACCTGGCGTTCGCCTTCGTCTACAACTTGCTGGGCATCCCCGTGGCCGCCGGTATTTTTTACCCTGTCTTCGGGTGGTTGCTCAGTCCGATGATTGCCAGCGCGGCTATGAGCTTCAGCTCTGTTTCGGTCGTCACCAACGCCCTGCGGCTGCGCCGCGCCACGCTCTAACTGCCAAATCCATCATTCCGAGGGGAGTCCGCGTAGTGAGAGATCTCCCCGGTCCTTGGGCTGGAGATAGATCCTCTCGGTCATGACCTCTGTCCCTTTTCCTCGTCTATTAAGGATAGAAGGGGGAACTTTGTTCCCCAGTGTCTCGTATCAGTGGATGAGTGTCCCAATAAGTTCAAAGCCCGGGGGTCGGTTATGTCCAGCAATGGAAACGGTTTAAGCAACGACAAAGCGGCCAAAAAAAGGCGGCGGCGCGTCATCATCGCCTCGATCGCTACATTGGTGCTCGTTGGTGGCGGGTATGGTGTGTATGCAGCCCTGCGTCCGACTCACGAAATCGATCCGTCAAAGCTCGCCGCCGCGGAGCGCGGCGATCTGGCGCGCGTGGTCGTAGCCACGGGAAAGATACAGCCCCTTTCCAAGGTGGAAGTGAAGTCCAAGGCGAGCGGCATTGTCAAAAAGCTCTACGTCGACTACGGCGACAGGGTGAAGCAAGGCCAGTTGCTTGCCGATCTGGACAAAGTCCAGCTAGAGGCGAGCGTACGCGCGGCGCAGGCCAACTATCAGGCCGCTCAGGCTGCGCGAGATTCCGCCAACGCACAACTGGAGCGCAACAAGGTCGATGCGGAAGGGCCGGACGTGCCCTTCCTCAAGTTGAATATGGAGCGCGCCCAGCAAATGTATAAAGACGGCGTGATGGCCAAGAGCCTGGTGGAAGATGCCGAAAAGAATTACCAGCTCGCGCTGAACAAGCAAGTCAGCGCGCAGCGCAATCTCGCCGTGTCTCGCGCAGAAATTGCGAAAGCCGAAGCCCAGGTCGCCCAGGCCAAGGCCGCCCTGGAAAACTCCGAAGAAGATTTGCGGAATTCGACCATTGTCAGCCCGATCGACGGCCTCGTCCTCTCTCGAGACGTGAACGTTGGCGACGCCGTCAGCTCGATCCTGGTTCTGGGTTCGCAAGCCACGCTGGTCATGACGCTGGGCGACACCAGCGAGGTCTACGTCCAGGGAAAAGTGGATGAAGCGGATATTGGCAAAGTGTTCATGAATCAGCCGGCGCGTATCGTGGTGGAGTCCTTCAAGGACAAGAAATTCACCGGCAAGGTGACGAAGATCTCTCCCATGGGCAAAGAGAAGGATAATGTCACCACGTTCGAAGTGCGCGTTTCCATCTCGAATCCCACGGGCGAACTCAAAGCCAACATGAGCGCGAATGCGGAGATCATCCTGGAAGAAAAGAAGAATGTTCTGATGGTCCCCGAGGCTTCGCTCATTTACGACAAGGACCGCAACGCTTCCGTCGAACTCCCGGATCCTCACGCGGAGAACGGAAGGAAAAAGAATCCCGTCAAGCTGGGCATTTCCAATGGCGTGAAGACGGAAATCGTCTCCGGCCTGGCCGAAAAGCAGCAAGTCGTTCTCCAATAGCGGGGCCCCATGACCTTTCGCGATCTATTGAACGATACGATTGCGACGCTCTGGGCACACAAGCGCCGGACGCTCCTCACCATGTTCGGCATCGCCTGGGGAATCATTTCCATCACCCTGATGGTCGCCGCGGGCGAGGGCCTGGGCCGGGGCATCCAGAAACAGCAGGAAAATTTCGGCAAGGACGTAATGATTGTTTTTGCCGGGCGCACTAGCATGCAGGCGGGTGGCACGCGCTCCGGCCGCGCCGTGCACTGGATGGAAGACGACTACAAGGAAGTGGCCAAGGAAGCGCCTTCCTGCAAGTACGTGATGCCGGAACTGGGCAACAACGTGAAGGTGCACAGCGCCTTCAACAGCGGCGACCTGGACACTGTCGGCTCGCTTCCTCCTTTTACCGTGATTCGCAGCATCACCGTGGCGCAGGGCCGCTTTTACAACGATGAAGACAACGAAGAAGGCCGCCGCGTGGCTTTCCTTGGCAGCGATGCTAAGAAGCAACTGTTCGCGGACCGCGAGGCGCTCGGGCAAACCATCGAACTGAACGGCATCCCCTATACCGTCATCGGTGTTATGAAGACGAAAGACCAGAATTCCAGCTACGACGGCGTGGACATACGGAAAATCTTCATCCCCTTTAACTCCATGAAGCGGGACTTCCCCAATAAACCTCCGGCGATCGAACACTCTGTCGACCGGTTGCTCGTGGCTCCCTGGTCGCTCGAAACGCATCCTGATTGTGTCCGGCAAATTCGGCGGTCGCTGGGCCGCTTGCACAATTTCGATCCGCGTGACGAGGAAGCCGCCAGTATTTGGGACACGGTGAAAAACGCTCAGGCTAATCGCATGATTTTCGTGGGGATGGAAGTGTTCATGGGCGCGGTAGGCGTTGCCACGATTTTTCTTGGCGGGCTCGGTGTGATGAACGTGATGCTGGTGAGCGTCCGCGAACGGACGCGCGAAATCGGTGTGCGCAAAGCGCTGGGCGCCACGCGCGAATCCATCTTGCGGCAGTTCTTTCTGGAAACCGTGATTGTCGTGTTCATCAGCGGAGGAGCGGGCCTGATCATTTCTTACGGGCTCTGCGGCTTGGTGAAACTCTTGCCGCCAATCCCCTATTTCGACGGCCTGGACGCCAGTTGGAAACTTGCCGCTCTGACGATGAGTCTGCTCGGCCTGATCGCCATACTTTCCGCGTTGTACCCGGCGAATCGCGCGGCGTCCGTCGACCCGATTGAAGCTTTGCGATTCGAGGCAGGTGGGTAATGCTCGGAGAAGTCTTCAAAGAGGCTTGGGTGGCGCTGGGTCGCAACCGCGTGCGCAGCTTGCTTACCATGACGGGCATCTCCTGGGGGATTGTTGCGGTCACCCTCCTTCTAAGCTACGGCGCGGGTTTCCGCAGTGTATTGCTCTACACCTTCGAGGTATTCGGGAAGGCGGCGGTGATTTGCTGGCCGGGAACGACAAGCGAACAGGCCGGCGGTGAGCGCGCGGGGAAAGAAGTGCACTTTGAGCAGGAGGATGCCGACTGGGTGAAAGCGCAATCGCCGCTCATCAAGCGCGTCACGCTCGAGACGGTGCGCTTCGAGGGATTGTCCCATGATGAGCGTCTGTCGGAATCGGCCACGCGCGGTGTTTATCCAGAGTATGGGGAAATGCGCAATGAAGTGCCTTCCGAAGGCCGCTGGATTTCCCCAGAAGACGTGGAGGAACGCCGCCGCGTCGTTTTTTTGGGCGCTCGCTTGAAGAAGAAGCTGTTCAGCGGCGAACCTGCCGTGGGTGAGACGGTACGCATCAACGGAGTGCGCTTCACGGTTATCGGAGACATGGACATGAAGTTCTCCGACAGTTGCTATTTCAACTGCGACGACGAATCCGCGTTCATTCCGTACACGGCCGCGGCAGACATCTGGGACGCGCGTTACGCGAGTGTGATGATCTTCGAACCAGTGGCCCCGCAGTTCGAAGCGCCTGCCATGCAGCAGTTCCGTACCGCTGTTGCGAACCGGCAGCATTTTTCGCCGAACGACAAGCGGGCCATCACCATGTTCGGCCGGCAGGAGTTCAAGCCGATTTACGACGGGATCACGCTGGGCATTGAGGGTCTGCTTTTCATGATCGGCGCGATGACCCTGGGTATCGGCGGCGTCGGCGTGATGAACATCATGCTGGTTTCCGTGGAAGAGCGCGTGCGGGAAATCGGTTTGCGGCGAGCGCTCGGCGCGCGGAAATGGCATATTCGCTGGCAATTTCTGTTGGAAGCGCTGGTGCTCACTCTGGCGGCAGGAGCGGTCGGAATGGTCATTTCGTGGTGCCTGACCTCGGCCATCGGCACGCTGCCGTTCCTCGGACCGGCGTATGAAGATGACAGTGGCAAAGTGGACATCCACCTGGCTCTTTCCACGACTACGCTCTTCTTGTCCACGCTGATTCTGGTAGTCGTCGGCGTGATCAGCGGCTGGCTTCCCGCCATGCAGGCCGCGAAGCTCGATCCCGTCGAAGCCTTGCGCTACGAATAGCCGCGACCCAAACCACAAATCCTAAACTTGGCCGTGTGCTGGCCGTCCTTGAGATAACCGGCGGGGAACAGTACCTTCTCCCGTTGTGTGCGGGATCCGCTGATGAACATGGCGATGCGGGCGGCGCTGGCGCTCTGTGTAGCCGGTGTGGGTTATTTCGGGATCTACCGGCCACTGCAGCTTCACTGGGGAGCAACCTCGGAAGAAGTGCGACGGGTTATGCCGGGAGACGAACTTCAGCCCAAATCCATCTTCAATGCTACTCGGGCCACGACAATTCACGCCAGGCCAGAGGACATCTGGCCTTGGCTTGTTCAGATCGGATACCGGCGCGCAGGTTGGTACGGCTACGATTGGATCGATAACGACGGCATTCCCAGCAGCGACAAGATTCTGGCGGAGTGGCAATCGTTGCAAGTCGGCGATCACGTTCCTATCTGGAGAGGGATCGATTTTCCCGTCGTTGCCATGGAGCCAGACCACTACCTGCTTTTTGTCAGCGCTGACGGGCGAGAGTCCATGGCGCTCGCTCTTTATCCCCAGGACGGCAGTACGCGGCTCGTTTGGCGAATCCGCTTAGGAAATTACGAGCGGAACCCCAGGTTGATTGTCCTGGACGCCTTCACGGATGTAAGTGACTTCATCTCCGTCCGCCAGGCGCTGGCAGGCATCAAAGCACGGGCGGAAGGCTCGTACCGGCAAACGAATCTGCTTTACCTGGAATTGCTCGCGTGGTTTGCTATGTTCCTCGGATTTCTTGCATCGCTGATCGCGCTCGTTTTCCGACGAGAATGGACTGTGCCATTTTGCGCGGCGGTTTTGACGGGGCTGTTCACCGTCCTTTGCATCTTATTTCGCCCGCCGCTCTATGTAGACCTAATCTGCTTCGCCGTCGTGTGCGCATCGCTATGGTCGCTCATTGGCTGCGCACAAAAGCGAATGCCACGTCCTGCCGATGCGGAGCTCTGACTCAACTGGTATATTGGATTTAGCATCAAAAGAAGGAATTCGACTGAATGAGGAGGCCGTTGGTGATAGCGAGACGTCGAAATGGATGGAAATGGGCGGCATGGCTTTCAGTGACAGGGCTCCTATTGGTTGCGGCGACACTCGTCGAAGGACACGCCATTCTGAAAGAGGCGCATCCCGCGGCGAACAGCAAGGTTACCGGACCCGACGTGCCCATACTGCTGAAATACAACGTGCGCGTTGACGCCAAGCTTTCCAAGCTGCATCTGGTCCGTCCGGACAATTCCACGACCGATTTGACCATCGAAACACAGGCTTCGCCCGACACTCTGAACTCGAAAGCCACCGGATTGAAGCCCGGCGAGTACCGCATTCAGTGGCAAGTGCTCGCGCCGGACGGACACATCACACGGGGCGAGATTCCGTTTACCGTGACCGGTTCCTGAGCAGGAAGTATGGATCATCTGATCGGCGTATTTGGCTTTCTTGTCGTGTTGTTGCGAGCCGCGATCCTATGTTTTCAGACCGTGGCACTCGGCGGACTTTTCTTTCTGCTGATCGCAGCGCGGCGGACGGAGCAGCGTAGCGAAGAACTGCTGCGATCGAGCTGGAAGCTGATTCGCATCAGCGCCTTGGCATTGGCCATTTCGCAACTCTTCTTCGTCGTTGCGAACTCCGTGGTGCTGACCTACTCCAACGACATCCCGATCAGTTATGTTTTCAGCGCCAATTATTTCTGGGCTGGCGTTCTGGCCGTAGTGGCCGGGTTGGTGCTGGCACTGTGGCCTGAGGGGCTCCGGAAAATCGTCAATCCCCTTGCGCTTCTACCCGGGGCGCTCTTCCTCACAGCCACCGTTATCACCAGCCATTCCTTTTCGCGGTTGGACGACCGCGCCTTTCTGGTCATCCTGACCGCCCTGCACTATCTGGCGACGGCGAGCTGGATCGGAGGATTGCCGTATCTTCTGTTCTCCGAGAAGCGAACTCCGGACGTCGAAGTACGAAATCAGATCATGCGCAATTTCTCGCGCCTCGCGCAGATCAGCGTGGCCGTCCTGATTCTGGCGGGTTTCGGAATGAGCTGGGTTTACGTAGGCTCGTGGAATGCCATGTATGGCACGGCCTACGGAGTGATGCTGAGCGCAAAGATCGCCTTGCTGGGGACGTTGCTGCTTTTGGGCGCGGCTAATTTTTATATCGTGAAGGGGCTCGAGACCGACACGGGCACCGGGGCGCGAAGCCTGTTGCGGTTCGGAGAAGCGGAGATCGGCATCGGCCTGAGCATCATTCTAACCGCCGCCTCGATGACAGCGCAGCCACCGGCCGTCGATCTGACGGAAGATCGCGTGACCATGCACCAAATCGCCGAACGATTTGCGCCGCGGATGCCCCGATTTTCCAGCCCGAGCCTGAACGAGATTTCGCCGACCAACTCGGAGATCATCCAGCGGGCAGCCGCGGAGGGGCGCACGATTCCCACGTCCTTTGTGCCCGGCGGTTTCAGTGCGTACTCGGACACGCCCGCAGACCGCGCCTGGTCCGAATACAACCACAATTGGGCCGGGCTCGTGGTTTTCCTGATGGGCATTCTGGCCTTGCTCTCGCGCAGCCGCTATTTTCCCTGGGCCAAGATCTGGCCTCTTTCGTTCCTCCTGCTCGCGGCATTTCTGTTTCTTCGAGCCGATCCGGAGAATTGGCCTCTCGGGCCAAATGGATTTTGGGAGAGCTTTGCGGTGGCGGATGTTTTGCAGCACCGCATTGCCGTGCTCATGATCATTATTTTTGCGGTCTTTCAATACCGTGTGGAAACGAATCGCGTAAAGTCGATGGCGGCGGCGTTGGTTTTTCCGGTGGTGTGCGCGCTGGGCGGGGCGGTGCTGCTGACGCATACGCACGCCCTGTCCAATGTAAAAGAGGAACTGCTCGCCGAATTGAGCCACACGCCGCTGGCGGTTCTCGGAATCGTGGCGGGTTGGTCGCGATGGTTGGAGCTGCGCCTGCCGGTAGAAAATCCGAAGCGGAAATATCTGGCTTGGGTGTGGCCGGTCTGTTTCGTTCTTGTGGGATTGCTGCTGATGGACTATCACGAGAGTTGATGGCTCGCTGAGTTTCAGTCAGGGTGAATGGAACGGATATCCGTAATCGGATATCAGATGTCGCGGCCATCTCAATTCAGAGGTTACCTGCGTGCCTACGCCAGCACTCATCGTAGTCGACGTCCAACGCGACTTCTGCGAAGGAGGCGCGCTGGCGGCCGTTGACACGCTTTCTCTCCTCATGCCGTTGCAAGCATGCATCGATGCCGCGCGGCGTGCGAAGGTTGCAGTTATCTATACGAAAGACTGGCATCCATCGGACCATAGCTCTTTCGAAACAAGCGGCGGGCCTTGGCCGGCGCACTGCGTGGCGGGGACTGTCGGCGCGGAGTTGATGCCGCCGCTACAGGCGGAGGCGGGGGAGGTCGTCATCCACAAGGGAGTCCAGGTCGGCGGTGCGGGCTATTCCGGCTTCGAACTAACTGGACTCGAAAATCGCCTGCGAGAACTGCGCGTAGACCGCGTCGGCGTAACCGGGATTGCCACGGAGTATTGCGTTCGCGCGACGGCGCTCGACGCGCTTCAGCACGGACTAAAGGTTGCTGTACTGAGGGACCTGATTCGCGCCGTGAATCCCTCGGAGGCGTCGAAGGTCTTAGAGGAACTACAAAACGCGGGAGCGCAGATCTCCACTTCGAAAGAATGGCTCGCTTCTCTCTGAATTTCAGTTCCTTGTCATTCCGAGCGAAGCGAGAAATCTCTCCGCCGCAGATTCCTTTCGGAATGATGGGTTGATTTTCGCGATCCTCTTCGCTTAGGAAGAACCACCCATCCTGCCATGAAGAGAGTTTCGCACGCCCCGATAGAAGTCGGCCGGGCTTGGCACCTGGAGTTTGCGCTGCATATCATTCGCGTTCGAACCAGACTCAAGAAACAGCGCCACCTCCGAAGCCGCTACGCGCATGGCGATACCGTCGCGCGAGACATAGCGCACGTTGCGATCACGGTCCACCAAGAAAACAGAAGGTACCGGGATGCCCTTGTGCTCGCGCGGATTATAAATATCCCAATCCCGAATGACGCGGCGCTCTGTGTCACATAGAATCGGAAACGGTAGTTGCAACTCCTGCCGCATGGGCTCCGCTTGGTCCGGGGTATCGACAGAAACGCCAACCACGCCAGCGTCGGCCGCTTGGATCCTCTGGTAATTGTCACGATAGTCCGCCAACTGGCGAAGGCAAAAGGGTCACCAATAGCCGCGATAAAACACAAGCGCGATCGGGGTTTGCGCAACCAGGCCGGACAATCGTCGTGCGGTTCCTGTAGAGTCCAGCAGCTCAAAGTCCGGAGCGATTTGTCCCACCGCCGGTGTTTTGCTGGTTTCCATATGGCCACATTCGATGAGAGAGAATCTGGAACGAATTTTGCGGGGATGCTTACGTCTGGCCGAGAATGGCGTCGAAATAAGCGAGCAGTTCGGGCGAGTTCCAATCCTGCGGGCCGATGATCTTGCGAACAATCACGCCCTTTCGGTCGATAACGTACGTCTCCGGATACATCGAGCTGCCATACTCTCTCGCGATGGGCGATTGCTGGTCCTTCGTGCCCGGATCGCGATACGTCGGAAAAATCACGCTCTTGTCGCGGATGAACTTTTCGTAGGTAGCCTGATCTTCATCCGCTGAAATTCCCACGATGACTCCGTTCCGTGCGGCAATGTACTGCTGCAAACGGTTAAGCGCGGGCGTCTCTTCCACGCACGGCGGGCACCATGAAGCCCAGAAATTCAGGATGACCACTTTCCCCTTTAGGTCCGAAAGATGAGCAGGCTTGCCGTTTATTTCGAAAGCAAAGTCATCAGCTCTATGGCCGGCAACGGAGGATTCGCCCTGACGAAAATGCGGAAGGGTGAAAAAAGCGAGCACAAAAAAGGCAAACCCCATACTTCCCCAGGCCATGATTTTCCGGAGGACCGTGTTCATATATGCTTATGATAACGCAGAGCCGCTGCCCCGAGAAGGTCACGAAAAATCCACAACACCTATGAGCGTTTCCTCGCCCAACCCCACTCAAGTGAGCGCTATCGTCCCCGCACGGAATGAAGAAGCCGTCATCGCGGCATGCATCACTTCACTCGCGGCCCAGCCGGAAATCACGGAAATCCTCGTCGTAAACGACCAGTCCAAGGACCGCACCGCGGAAATCGTGCGCCAGTTGATGCAGACTCATCCGCAATTGCGGCTGCTGGAGACGAAGGAATTGCCGCCGGGCTGGGTCGGAAAGAACAATGCCGTGTGGCTCGGCGCACGCGAAGCCCGGGGAGAGTGGCTGCTCTTCACGGATGCGGACGCGGTGCACGAAAGGAGTTCGGCGGCGGAGGCCTTGGCGACCGCCGCGCGGGAAAACGCGATGATGGTTTCGTTTTCGCCGGAACAGGTGATGGAGAAGTGGTACGAAAAATCGCTGATTCCGTACGTCTATTGCCGGCTGGCACATCGTTTCTCTTATAGCGATGTAAACGACCCCGGGAAATCCACCGCTGCGGCAAACGGACAATTCCTGCTGATTCGCAAGGAAGTGTATGAAGCAGTCGGCGGCCACGCCAGCATTGCCGACGAGGTCCTCGAAGATGTGGCGCTGGCGAAGCGCGTAAAGGAAGCGGGCTATCGGCTCTGGTTTGGCAGCGGAAAAGGTTTCGTGAGTGTGCGGATGTACCGGAGTTTCCGTTCGATGTGGCAAGGCTGGCGGAAGAACCTGTACCCACTTATGGGAGGCACGCCGGAGGCGGCGGGAAGGGAATTTGTACGATCCTTTGTGCCGGTGTATGCGGCTTTGATCGCCGGCATCACGGCGTGGGGATTCATGCAATCGGTGCCAACTGCGATCGGCGTCTTTGCCGCGAGCCTCGTGGTGATTCTGATTATCGACGACGGAGAATTGAAGAAAAACCAGTTTCGTACCCGGCTGGTTTGGTACTCCATCCTGGGCCGGCTGCTCTACGCCGGAGTCTTGCTAGCCTCTTACCGCAGCTATAGGAGGGGCAGGCTGGCGTGGAAGGGCCGGGAGTATCCAGTGGGTACCCACCGAGCATCGAAGTAGGTGACAATAAAAGGCTATGGTGTACTTGACGCGCAAGATTGAATTTTCCGCCTCGCACCTGTATCACAACCCGGCGCTCAGCGCCGAAGAGAACAAGCGGATTTTTGGCAAGTGCAACAATCCCCATGGCCACGGACACAACTACACGCTGGAAGTCACCGTGGCGGGCGAACCGGACCCGGTAACGGGAATGGTTCTGGACCTGAAGGAATTGAAAGAGATCCTGGAGCGCGAGATTGCCGATCGTATGGACCACCGTTTTCTGAATTACGAAGTCCCCGAGTTGAAGGGCCAGATTCCGACTTGCGAGAACATTGCACGTGTCATCTGGCAATTGTTGGAGCCAAAGATCACGCAAGGGCGTCTACATAAGGTGCGGCTCTACGAATCGGCGGATATTTTCGCGGAGTGTTACCGCAACGGAGCGAACAACGCGTGAGTGGCGAACCCAAAGTCGTGTTCGGGCGGCGCTACCGCTTTTCGGCGTCGCACCGGCTGCACAGCGAGAAGCTGAGCGAAGAGGAGAATTGCCGTCTCTATGGGAAGTGCAACAATCCCTACGGGCACGGGCATAACTACGTGGTGGAGGTCCGCGTTACAGGGACGGTGGATCCCGCCACGGGCATGATCGTGAACCTGACGGACCTTGACCGCTTCGTGCAATGCGAGGTGATCGAACCTTTCGATCACAAATCGCTGAACGAAGATGTGGAGGCCTTTCGCACGGCAGTGCCGACAACGGAGAACCTTTGCAAGGAGATTTACCAGCGCCTGAAACACTTCCCGCTGGCCAAGCTGGAGCGCGTGCGCATCGAGGAGACCTCGAACAACGCGTTCGAGTACGCCGGGGAAGAAATCCAGGATCGCGTGGCGGTCCAGTAAGAGGAGAACATGCAAGTGACAAAGCCCACGGAAATCATGCTGCACGAAACTAACCTGGAGGTGCCCAAGGAGAGCATTGCGGACCTGGTGCGCAAGATGATCGTGCTCCTGGGCGAGGACCCGAGTCGAGAAGGCCTGCGGAAAACTCCGGAGCGGTTTGAGAAGGCGCTGAAGTTCCTGACCAGCGGCTATAACCAGAATCTGGAACACGTGTTGAATGGCGCTACGTTTAGCGTGCACTACGATGAAATGGTCGTCGTGAAAGATATCGAATTTTTCAGCCTGTGCGAACACCACTTGCTGCCGTTTTTCGGAAAGGCACACGTGGCGTACTTGCCAAGCAAGAAGGTGCTCGGGCTCAGCAAGATCGCGCGGCTTGTGAATATGTTCGCGCGCCGTCTGCAGATTCAGGAGCGCATGACCAGTCAGATCGCCGATGCCATCTCCGAGAAGATCAGCCCGGAGGGTGTGGGCGTGATCATCGAAGCGCGACATTTGTGCATGCAGATGCGCGGCGTGGAAAAGCAGCATGGACAAGCGGTAACCAGCGCAATGCTCGGATCGTTCCGCCACAACAAACAGACACGCGACGAGTTCCTGTCTCTGGTCCGCTCGAAAAGAAGCTAAACCAATTCCTTTCCAGCTGGGCACGTTACGGCCGGGCGCACGAGGTGCCTTTATGAACAGAAGACCACTGGGGGCCAACGGCCCTCTCGTCTCGGAAGTTGGCCTCGGTTGCATGGCTATGTCCGGAGTGTACGGCCCGGCAAGTGAGACCGAATCCATTACCACAATTCAAGAAGCCATCGAGCAGGGAATTAACCTGCTCGACACCGGCGATTTCTACGGCATGGGCCACAACGAGATGTTGATCGGCCGCGCGATTCAGGGTCGCAGGGAGAAAGTGCTGCTCTCCGTGAAGTTTGGTGCGCTGCGCGCGCCAAGCGGAATGTGGAGTGGTTTCGATGGCCGGCCAGCGGCAGTGAAGAATTTTCTGGCCTACAGCCTGCGGCGGCTCGGAGTGGACTACGTTGATATTTATCGGCCGTCGCGGCTTGATCCGACCGTGCCGATTGAAGAGACCGTCGGAGCGATCGCGGAGCTCATCAAAGAGGGCTACGTCCGGCACATCGGGCTTTCTGAAATGTCCGCGGTGACTGCAAAGCGCGCCAGCAAAGTCCATCCGATTGTGGATCTTCAGATTGAGTATTCGCTGGTGAGCCGGGGAATCGAGCGGCAGCTCCTCCCGGGATTGCGAGAGTTGGGGATTGGCGTCACCGCGTATGGAGTGCTTTCGCGGGGATTGCTCAGCGGATCGAAGCTTGCGGGTCCCACGGACTTCCGCGGACGCTTTCCGCGGTTCGCGCCCGAAAACCTGCGGCGCAACGGGAAATTGGTGGAAATCCTGCAGAGAATTGCACGCGAGCATAACGTCAGCGGCCCGCAATTGGCAATCGCCTGGGTGCGGCATCAGGGTCAGGACATTGTTCCCCTGGTTGGTTCGCGGACCCGAGAACAATTGCGCGAGGCTCTGGGCGCTTTGCGGCTGAACTTGTCGCCAGAGGAGTTGAGCCGCATTGCCGAAGCGGTTCCGGCAGAGAGTGTCGCCGGAACGAGGTACGACGCGGGGCAAATGGCCATGCTCGATAGCGAGCGGGCGGCGAAAGCGATGTCATAATGCCCGGATTTGAAGAGGGGTTCCTGACTTGGCGGACTCCGCTCGGAATAACGGGAATTTTTTCCACGTCGTTGGCAACAGCAAGCAACAAATGAGAAAACATCGCCGAGTTTTGCTGGGGATCGTCGGGCTTTCGGTGCTGCTGTTTCTGAATGCAGCGTCAACCGAGGAGATTGCGCGGCTAAGCCGTTTGATGGGCTGGAAGGCGGGACAAACACTTGCCGATGTCGGCGCTGGCGCGGGGGAAATCGGAATTGCGGCTGCGGCCGTTGTCGGCGAAAGTGGAAAGGTCTACCTGACCGAGTTGGACACGCAGAAACTCAGCGCGTTGCAGGAAACGGTCCAGCGCAAAGGGTTGAAGAATGTTCTGGTCGTCGAAGCCGCTGAGAAAAAGACCAATCTGCCGGACAACTGTTGCGACGAGATTGTGCTGCGGCGCGTCTATCACCACTTTACCGCTCCCCGGGAGATGGATGCGAGCTTGCTCCGTTCGTTGAAACCCCAGGGCGAAATTGCGGTGATCGATTTCCCTCCGCGAAAATGGCTAAGCGAGAGCGACCCAGTGAAGGGCGTACCCGCGAATCGCGGGGGGCACGGCATTCCACAGGAGATTTTGATCGAGGAGATGACCTCAGCCGGGTTCACAGTGGATAAAGTGGTAGACGATTGGCCGGAGGACAGCTACTGCGTCGTCTTTCGGAAACCGGCAGGGAAGTAGCCAGCCCCCGAAAACCCGCGAACGCCACTTCTGAACCATCCCCCTGTTTTCGCGAGATGAATCTCCGTATCAGTGTCCTGCTGGCTCTCCAGATGGACCATATTGGTGCTGGACCGCAGGTCGGCGCGGGAATAGAGTTGCTCATGGCGACAACTTCAAGCAGCCAGACCTTCCCTACGACAGCCACACAGGCCTCTGAACACCGGTTCCTGGTTGCCATCAGCTTCCTATCCATCTGGGTGATCTGGGGATCGACGTACCTCGCCATTCGGTACGCGGTGGAAACGATTCCGCCGCTGTACACGGCAGGCGTGCGGCACTTGTGCGCGGGGGCGATCCTGCTGGCATGGGCGCTGGCCAAAGGACTTAGGCCGACATGGGCGCAAATTCGCGCCAGCATCGTCATCGGCTTTTTCTTTTTCCTCGTAGGCCATGGCTCACTGCACTGGGCGGAACGGATTGTGCCCAGCGGCCTTGCCTCTCTGCTGATTGCCGTCGAGCCCATCTTTGTTTTCCTGCTCTCCTCCGCGGCCGCGCGCACCTGGAAGCTCAACGGAATGCTCCTGGCCGGCATCCTGATGGGGTTGGTCGGCGTAGGGATGCTGGTGCGAGACACCGCAGCGGCGCCCGAACACGGGATGATGCTTGGCTCGATCATGATTCTGGTGGGCGCATTTTCATGGTCCGTGGGGATCATCTACTCGCGCCGTTCGCACCTTTCCGGCAATCCGTTGCTGTTGTCGGCCCTGTCGCTGTTGGCGGGCGCCGTCATGCTGTTGGCCACGGCGACGCTTACCGGTGAAGCCCACGGCTTTTCGTTCGCGCAAGTAAGTCGGAAGTCGCTGCTGGCCATGGGGTATCTGATTCTGTTTGGGTCCGTGGTCGCGTTCACGGCTTACAACTGGCTGCTGGAGCACTACTCACCGACGCTGGTAGCCACCCATACCTATGTGAACCCCGTGGTGGCCGTACTTCTTGGCTGGGCCTTCGCGGGAGAATCCCTGACGACGCGCGTGGGCCTGGCGGCTGCCTTGGTGGTCGGGGCAGTCGTTCTGGTGGACCGAGGCACAAACCGACTCAGGCAACCGCGATAATATTTTCCCGCAAATCTCACATATAAATAGACTTTTGCTTGCTCCCAGGCGAGGGGTGTGATGAACTCAACTTTACAACACCATGCTAGGTCAGCGACTGGGCCACTATGTAATTGAACAGAAGCTCGGCGAAGGTGGCATGGGAGTCGTGTATCGCGCGCGCGATGAAAAATTGCAGCGCGATATTGCCTTGAAATTCCTGGCCACCCTGCCGACGGGATCGTCCGCCGGTCACGAGCGTGCGCTGCAGGAGGCGCGGGCTATCTCTGCGCTGAATCATCCGAACATTTGCACCGTATATGAAGTGGGCGAGTTTGAAGGAAGACCCTTCATTGCCATGGAGTTCGTGGAAGGCCGCCCACTGAGCATGGAGATTCCCTCGACGGGGTTGTCGCTCGATCAGGTGGAACGTTACGGCTTGCAACTGGCGGACGCTCTGGCTCATGCACACAGCCGCGGTGTGCTTCATCGTGATTTGAAATCCGCGAATGTCATCCTGACGCCGAGCGGCCGCCTGAAGGTTCTCGACTTCGGCATTTCCCAGCGTTTTGAGCCGGGACGCATAGGAGACGGCACCACGGTGCTGGACCAATCCTGGGATTCGCAACACACGTTTACCGGAACATTGCCGTACATCGCGCCGGAGATTTTGAAGGGAGAAGAAGCCGATGTGCGCACCGACATCTGGTCGCTCGGTGTACTGCTCTACGAAATGGCGGCGGGGCACAGGCCGTTTCGCGGCGCGACGGCGTTCGAATTGAGCGCGGCTATTTTGCGGGAACGGCCGCCGGAGGTTTCTCCGCCGCTGCCTCCGGTACTGCGCAGCGTCATCGATAAGTCGCTGGACAAAGACCCGGGCCAGAGATACCAAAGTGCGGGAGAGGTGCGGGCGGCACTCGAAGCGGCAAGCACGGCCTCGCATACGTACAGCTTCGAGGGGATGAGGGAGAGAAAGTCTTTTGGGCGGAGAGTTTTCTCAGTCCGCAATATCATCCTGTTTTGCCTGCTGGTCGCGCTGGCGGGAGGGACGTATTACTGGTTGAATGGCCGCGGAACGAAACATCAGCCAGCCGTGCCTTTGCCGGGCGCAATTCAATCCATCGCTGTGTTGCCGCTCGAGAATCTCTCCGAGGATCCCAAACAGGACTATTTTGCGGACGGCATGACGGATGCGCTGATCACGGAACTTTCCCAGATCCGCAAGCTGCGCGTGATTTCGCGGACGTCCGTCATGCAGTATAAGCACACGCAAAAATCCCTGGACCAGATCGCCCAGGAATTGAACGTGGATGCAATCGTTGAGGGATCGGTGGTGCGCGCGGGAGACCGCGTGCGTATCTCCGCGAAACTCTTTCAGACGAATATTGAGGGAGCACTCTGGGCCGGAAATTTCGAAAGAAATTTCAACGACGTGCTGGCTTTGCAAAGCGACGTGGCGACGGCGATTGCCCGCGGAATTCAGGTGGAGCTCTCCGCCGCGGAACAGAGCCAGTTGTCTCGAAGCCGAAGTGTGGTGCCGGAAGCGTATGAAGCCTACCTGCGCGGGCGAAACGAGGTGGAGAAACGGACCCCCGAGGCTTTCCGCAATGGCGCCAACTACTTTCAGCAGGCTATCGATAAGGACAAAACGTTCGCCGCGGCCTATGCGGGCCTTGCCGACTGTTACCAATACATGAGCAATTATCAGATCGAATCGCCGGCAATACTGATGCCGAAGGCCAAACAGGCCGCCGAGAAGGCGCTTCAACTGGATGACCGGCTGGCACAGGCGCACACATCGCTGGCGGCGATCCGCTTTTACCACATGGAGAGTGGTGACATCGAAGGGGAATTCCAGCGAGCGATTGCGCTCGACCCCAGCTATGCCCAGGCGATTCATTGGTACGGGTTGTACCTTGCGGCGGTGGGACGCAAGGAGGACTCCATCCGCGAATTGAAATTGGCGCGTGAGATTGATCCGAAGTCGCTGATCATCCGGGCGAATCTGGGGTTTGTATATTACCTGGCCGGAGACTATGACCGTGCAGAGGAAGTGGAGAAGAACACCATCCAGATGGACCCGAGTTTTATCGCCGCACATGAATATCTGGGCCAGGTCTATCTGGAGAAGAAGCAGTATCCGGAAGCGATTGACGAGTTCCGGACGGCGCTGTCCTTGTCTCCAGGAGATGTGGCCGGAGAAGCCGATCTGGCACATGCCTATGCGATTTCCGGGCAGAAAGCACAGGCGGAGGAGATTGTGCATGAGCTGCAAGGTTCCAAGGGAAAGAAATACATCTCCGCTTATGACTGGGCCGTCATCTACGCGGGATTCCGCGACAAAGAGAAAACTCTGGCTGCGCTGGAAGAGGCGTACAACGAGCGAAACGGGCGAATGGTAAATCTAGCTGTGCATCCGCAGTTTGCGTTTCTGCGAGGAGAGCCGAGGTTTCGAAGGCTTCTGGAAGAGATCGGCTTGAACCTGGCAGGACATGAAGTGAGCGATGCCAGCAAAATGGCCAGCCTGTAACCAGCGAACAACCTTACGCAAAGGGAGCTTGACGGTCTTGGAGAGCGTCCGGTAGACTCGCGCCCACACATGAGAGCGGGAGCCTCGCTGAGGTACCGCTGGCGGAGGGAAGTGAGAAGTAACTGAGGAGGTTGCCATGGCGAAGAAAGCGACGCTGTCTTTAAAACCAATCGTTGCGGAACTCAAAAGCATACTAACCGCGCTGAAAAAAGAGGCCAAGAAAAAGGGGCTGACGAAGGCGCAGAAGAAAGGTCTGGCCAAGGACATCAAGAATGTACAGAAGCTGATCGTTGCCATCCCACCCAACTGCCACACACACACACCTCCGTATGACATGGGGCTCTAGGCAGTAATACGCTGACCAGACGAAAAAGCCGAAGAGCGCGAGCCGCGTGCGGGTCGATTCCCATAGAGCGAGATTCCGACGGTCACCCTTCGTGGTGAGCTATTGGCTTGGCCCCGCGCTGGTATTCGAAAATTACGCCACGCGCCAGCGCAGCGCCGGCAACGCCCTCGTTGCAGAGGTATTGGGATTCTGCGGCGACGGCCGAACCTTTCAGCAACTGCAGGAGAGATTCCCGGAGTTGGGAGAGCGCGGTCTGCGCAACGGCATCCGGCACTTGCTGAAGAATTCTCTACTGGAAATTTGCGGCCAGGAGAGTGAAACCGCGGATCGAAAGTGGGCCGGATGGGAGCGCTGGAATCCTGCCGCAGGCTTCTTCCATTGCGCGACGAAAGATCCGCAATTCCACCTGGATGAAGGTGGTGACTTTCGCGGACTGAGGAAGATAGCCGGGGTGCGGCCGCTTCCACCACGGGTGAAGAAGTATGCGCGCGCGGCGTCCGTGCTGCTTCCAAAAGTGGATACAGCGGCCGAATTTGTGCGCGTCCTGCAGGAGCGGCGGACCTGGCGCCAATTTTCGACCAAACCGGTGAAACAGGAAACGTTGGCGCAGCTGCTTTGGCTTTCGTTTGGCGTGCAGGGATGGGCGAAGATTCCGGGCGTTGGGCGATTGGTGTTGCGGACGTCGCCTTCCGGCGGGGCCATGCACCCGATGGAAGCCTACGTCTTTGTGCGCAAGGTCAGGGGACTGAAGGCGGGAATCTATCACTACAACGCCGCCGAACACCGGCTGGAGCTTCTGCGGAAGGGAGCCGGCAAAGCCGAAATCGCAACGATGCTCGCGGGCCAACACTGGGCCGGCGAGGCGGCATTCGTCGTATTCCTAACGGCGGTGTTTGGGCGCACGCAGTGGAAATATGAGCACCCGCGTGCCTATCGGGTGGTCTTGGCCGAAGCGGGACACCTGGGGCAGACCTTCTGTCTGACGGCAACATGGCTCGGCCTAGCGCCGTTCTGTACTATGGCGCTGGCGGACACGAAGATTGAGCGCGCGCTTGGGGTCGATGGGGTGAGTGAGTCCGTGCTCTACGCTTTGGGCGCAGGAGAACAGCCGCGACAGAAGGCAACGGCGGAGCGAGTGAGGGAATGAGATCGAAGTTCCCCAAAGTGTGATTTGCGTAAGTACGAAGAATAGAGGACTTAGTGGGTTTGCAGGTACGTAGGGGCACGACATCTCGTGCCCCTGGTCGTGGGACGAAAAGCGAGCGGGTGCTACTTCTTGACGATGGCGACCGAGGCGCGAGTGGTTTCCCAATCGAGATTCAGCGTGCCACCGTTAGCGGTCTTGTCGAAAGAGATGGTGAAGTTCTCGACGGAAGAGGGAAGCGAGGAGACCTTCATATCGATGCGGGCGAGGTCGTTCGACGGGCCGGGGTATTGCGTGCCCCATTCGCCGGTTTTCTTGCTAAAGATCAGGACCCATTTGTCTTTGTCGGGGACGGTGAAGAGGGTATAGCTCCCGGCAGGAACCGGAGTGCCGCCGACCGCGATGTCCGCGGTGGTGACGAACGTGGTCGCTTCATTCGCGCCAGTGCGCCAGACTTGGCCGTACGGGGCAAGATCCGTGCCGAGCTTCCGTCCCTTCAGGCGCGGACTGGAATAGTCGATGGTGATGGACTTGCCGCCACCGAGGTCAAGAGTGGCGGTTGCGGGCGGGCTGGGGCGCTTGGATTTGTCCTGTTGGGCGTGCAGGGCAAAGACAAACAAAGCCAGGGCGAGACAACAGACCGAGGCGACAGCAATTGCTTTGCGCATTGGATTCTCCTATGTGGTGGTGGCTCGACAGGCGCGAGCGCGCCAGTAAGTCTGAGGGCCTACCGTTAGCATTGAACAAGATTTGGGGATGGGTTGCAAGGTGGACCGCTGAGTCGCCGCCAGCCTACAGCCGTCAACCCTGGTTTTCGAACCAGCTTCAGCCGCGGGAATTCGTTGACATTGTGCCTGAAGGCGCCCGCCTCCTTTCCTTCGCCAAGGGTTGAGCAATCTTCAACGCGTGTTACACGCACTTTACAGTGCCCGCAAAGCTGTGATAGTTTTAAAGAGTCGAAGAAAAGAGGAAAATTCAAGGGACGACGGTGGGGGGCACTTGAGCGACGCCAAAGTAATGTTGATCGAACAATTCCGGACACACGTAAAGGACACGGGATCGCCTGAGGTGCAGATTGCACTACTGAGCGAGCGCATCAACTACTTGACGACGCACCTCAAGTCGCACGTCAAAGACCATGCATCGCGCCGGGGGCTGATCATGATGGTAAACAAGCGGCGGCGTTTGCTGGACTACCTCAACCGCCGGGACCCGGATCGGTATCACCAGATTGTTGAACGCCTTAGCCTGCGCAAGTAAGGGACCGCAAAGCGGTACGCGGTCGAACTTGCAACTTCACGAACGGACAAATTCCCAACGGAGTCTGTACGCCAACGGTGTAAAGGTTGGACGTGAGCATGGCGCGTCTGTGACGGCAGACGACGCGGCGTCGGTCTGTGTGTGCATGTTGGCGAAGTAGTTCCCCTTCGCAAACCCTCCTTTTTTCTTCAGGATAAAGCGCTGAATTGCGCATGGGCTCTCCTCGAAAGAGCCAAAGGAAAAAATATGTCAGAGAACAATCATATCCCCGCGCCACACCAGGTTTCGATCGAGGTGGGGGGGCGAAACCTGATTCTGGAAACAGGGAAGATCGCTAAACAGGCAAACGGAGCGGTCACCGCGCGGTATGGAGACACGGTCGTACTCGTGACTGCTTGCATCGCGACGAAACCGAACGACCGCGACTTTCTGCCCTTGACGGTGGACTATCGCGAAAACACCTATTCCGCGGGAAAGATTCCTGGCGGGTTCTTTAAGAGAGAGGGAAGGCCGACGGAGAAAGAGATCCTGGTGTCGCGCCTGATCGACAGGCCGATGCGGCCGCTGTTTCCCGAATCGCTGCGCAATGAGACACAGATTATTGCCATGGTGCTGTCCGCGGATAGCGCTAACGATCCCGATGTGATCGCGGTGACCGCGGCCTCCGCGGCGGCGTATTGCTCGGACCTGCCGTTCACGGACCCGATTGCGGCCGTGCGAGTCGGACTGCTGGATGGGAACCTGGTGGCGAATCCCACCGTTGCCGAGCAGAAGACCAGCAAGCTGAACATCGTGGTAGCGGGCACGGAAAAGGGCATCGTAATGGTGGAGTCGGGAGCCTTCGAGGTTTCCGAAGAGAAAGTGGCAGAAGCGCTAGAGTTCGGCCACGAGCAGATCAAGAAGATCGTCGCAGGGATTAAGGAGCTGCACGCGCAAATCAAGCCAACCAAGATGGTGATCGAGCCGTTCCCGTTCGACAAGTCCATCTACGACGCCATGAAGACCAAGTATGGCGCGCGGCTCAAGGATGCGCTGAACACGGAGAAGCATCCGAAAAAGGAAAGCTACAACCTGGTGGACGCGCTGCACGATGAGATCCTGAAGGAAGTGCCGGAAGAGGAAGAAGAGAAACTGGCGCTGACCAACCGGGCCTTCGAGCGCATGCGGGAAGACTTCTTCCGCGAGGAAGTGCTGAAGGCCAAGCGGCGTCCGGATGGACGGGCGTTTGACCAGATCCGCAAGATTACATGCGAGGTGGGATTGCTGCCGCGCGTACACGGTTCGGCCTTGTTTACTCGCGGAGAGACGCAAGCCCTGGCGACCTTGACCCTCGGCACCAAGGAAGACATGCAGCGGCTGGACCTGCTGTTTGAGCAGGACACCTTCAAGCGCTTCATGCTGCACTACAACTTCCCGCCGTTCAGTGTGGGCGAAGTAAAGCCGCTGCGCGGAGCGGGCCGGCGGGAAATTGGACACGGTGCGTTGGCAGAGCGCGCTCTGGCCAATCTGCTGCCTGCGGAAATCGACTTTCCCTACGCCATGCGCGTGGTGAGCGACATTCTGGAATCGAATGGGTCGTCGTCGATGGCGACGGTGTGCGGCGGCTCGCTCGCGCTGATGGACGCAGGCGTGCCGATGAAGGCTCCGTGCGCGGGCATCGCCATGGGCCTGGTTGTAGGCGACGATGGGAGATACTCCATCCTGACCGACATCGCCGGCGCTGAAGATCACTATGGCGACATGGACTTCAAGGTTGCGGGAACGCGCGAAGGCATAACCGCGCTGCAGATGGACATCAAAGTGACGAGCATCAGCGTGACCATGATGAGGGAAGCCCTGGCTCAGGCCAAGAAGGCCCGGCTGGAGATTCTGGACATCATGGAAAAGACGCTGGACAAACACCGCGAGACGATTTCCTTATACGCGCCGAGGCTGTACAAGCTGAGCATCCCGACGGACAAGATTCGCGACCTGATCGGGCCGGGCGGAAAGAAGATCAAATCCATCATCGAGCAGACCGGCGTGAAGATTGACGTGCTGGAAGACGGCACCGTTCATATCTTCTCCACGAGCGGGGCGGGCGGCGACCAGGCGTTGCAGATGGTCCGCGACGTGACGGCCAGCGCGGAAGTGGGGAAGACTTACCTCGGCAAGGTCGTAAGGCTGGCGGAGTTTGGCGCGTTTGTGGAGCTGTTCCCGGGCACGGACGGGCTGCTGCACATCAGCGAGATTTCCGAGCACCGCATCCGCGACGTCCGGGACGAACTGAAACTTGGCGACCAGGTTCTGGTTAAGGTTCTGGCGATCGAGGGGAACAAGATCAGGCTATCGCGCAAGGCTCTCATCAAGGAAGCGCGAGAGAAGCAGGCTAAGAGCAAGGAAGGCACCGCAGCTCCTGCTCCCGCCACGACGACGACCGAAGGCAATTAGAAGTTCAACAATTTGGAAAGAAAAGGCCCCCGGATTCGGGGGCCTTTCTTTTTGTGTAGGCCGGTTTTCGTGGCACAGGGGCATTCCCGCCTGTGCTTGGACTGTCGCACTTGAGGCTTGCACAGCCAGGAGTGGCTGTGCCAACGGGCTGTACTTGCCTTGTGCTGAAGGCGCTTAGGCGTGCGTGCAATGCACCGCGTCCAGAGCGCCCCACAGAGCGTCCAGCGCTTCGTTGGTGGTGGCAAGAATCTCTTCTTCGTCGCCATGAGCGTGCTCTTCGAGCCAGCCACGCCAGGCCGCGCGATGCGCCTTGTCGGCTTCTTCGTGCACCGCGAAATAGGCCAAACCCTTGGCGGAATTCACACCGTAGAACTTCTGCAGTCCATCAATCTTCGTGGTGGCGATTTCGGGCACCTGCGCTTCGTAGGCGTAGAGCGCCGCGACCGCTTCGGCAACTGAGCGATCGCCCACAATCTCGCGGAACGTTTCCACGACGGTTTGCGTGCCGGGCAGCGCGGGGCAGGAGGTGATGTCTTCTTCATTCACGCCGACGGAAGAGGCGAAATCTCGCCAGAGCTTCGGATGGGGACGCGAGGGATTCTCTTCTTCGGCCAGGTTCTCGAGGATGATGTCGCGGATGGGGCCTTCGGTGCGGGCAGCTAAGACGCGCAAGTGCTTCGGAAAGGCTTCCACGTGGCGATAATATTGCGAGGCGTACAGTTGCAGTTCTTCGCGGCTCAACTTGCCCATCTGCCAGTCCTGATAGAAAGGATGCTTCAAAAGGCTTTTTTCGGCGATAGCGGCATCAATCTTTTCGAGAAGTTGGGCGTTACGCATAGTGAGTCGTCCCTCCCGTAGTTGGTGTAGCGGCTGGGCTGCGGGCCTGCCGCTATTTCCGCATGCAAAGTGACTGCGGGATTCTATCAGAGTTTCGGGAAATTTGCCGGGGTTAAGGATTAGCCGTGGAGTCGCTCGATGTCGGCGCCGACGGAGGAGAGCTTCTCGACAATACGCTCGTAGCCGCGGTCGATGTGATAGACGCGGTCGATGATGGTCTCTCCGGAGGCAATGAGGGCGGCGAGGACGAGCCCCGCGCTGGCGCGCAGGTCGGAGGCCTGCACGACCGTGCCGGAGAGCGGCGTCGGGCCGTGAACGACCGCGCGGTGACCGTCGATAGAGATATGAGCGCCCATGCGGTTCATCTCACTGGCATGGAGAAAGCGATTCTCGAAAATAGTCTCGGTGATGACGGATGTCCCTTGGGCTTGCGTGGCGAGAGCCATGTATTGCGCCTGCATGTCGGTGGCGAAGCCGGGATATTCCTCCGTGGTGACGTCGGCAGCGACGAGCTTGTGGCCGTTGTGGACCCGGAGCGTGGTGCCGCTTGGGATTTCCACGGGCACGCCTGCGGACTGCAGCTTGGTAATGACGGCGCTGAGATGAGAAGGGTCGCAGTTGGTGAGCGTGAGGTCGCCGTTGGTGATGGCGCCCGCGATCAGAAACGTGCCGGCCTCGATGCGGTCCGGAATGACGGAGTGAATCGCCCCGTGAAGCCCTTCCACCCCGCGAATGGTAAGCGTATTGGTGCCGTCGCCTTCGATGTTGGCGCCCATTTTGCGCAGCAGGTGGACGAGGTCAGTGACTTCGGGTTCCCGCGCAGAATTCTCGAGCATAGTGGTGCCATCGGCTAGAGTGGCCGCCATCAGGATATTCTCCGTGCCGGTGACGGTGATTTTGTCGAAGCGGATGCGCGCACCCTTCAAGCGTCCGCCGCTTGGGACGCGCGCCTGGATGTAGCCGTGTTCGGTGGCAATCGTGGCGCCCATCTTCTCAAGGGCGGCCAGATGCAAATCGACGGGGCGCGCTCCAATGGCACAGCCGCCCGGCAACGAAACGTGCGCTACGCCGGAGCGCGCCAGGGCAGGACCGAGCGTGAGGATGGACGCGCGCATGGTCTTGACGAGTTCGTAAGGAGCGACAGCGTCATTCAATGATTCGGACTGGATGGTATACGTGGTTGCGGGAAGCTCGGGGGTGGAGACCTTGGCATACATGAAGGTCAGGAGCTTGGCCATGGTGATGATGTCGCGCACCATCGGAATGTTGTGCAGCGTGACAGGTTCGGGAGTGAGGAGCGCAGCCGCCATCAACGGCAGCGCCGAGTTTTTTGCGCCAGCGATGCTCACTGTGCCGTGAAGAGGTCTTCCGCCGCGAATGCGAAACTTATCCATGTGGACTTTCTCGAGCTTCTTTCCTGCGGCCCGCCTCAGAAAGCAGCCGCTACACAACCGTTCATTCGGCCAGTGCGCGGCGAAGGTCGCCGTCCGCGTCATCAAGGATTTGCCTGGCGCGTTCGGCGGAGACGCGGCGCTTCAGAATAATCAGGGCGACACGCAGATTGTGTCTGCTTTGACGCAGCGCGTGTTCTGTCTCTGACACACTCTTGCCGGTAGCCTCCATGAGAATTCGCCTGGCCCTGTCCCTCAGCTTCTTGTTTGTTCTAGTGAGGTCGATCATCAGGTTCTCGTAGGCATGACCGAGCCGCACCATTGTTGCTGTGGAGAGCATGTTGAGGACCATCTTCTGCGCGCTGCCGGCTTTTAGGCGTGTGGAACCGGTGAGCACCTCGGGGCCAACGTCGGGGGTGATGGCGATCTGTGCCGCCTTGGCCAATGGCGATTTGCGATTGGCGGTGACAGAAATCGTAAGTGCGCCATGCCGCTTGGCGTAAGCAATTGCCCCCAGCACGTAAGGAGTTGTGCCGCTGGCCGCAAGGCCGACGACGGAATCGTTTTTGGAGACACGAATTCTTTTCAAATCGCGGCGACCGTTCGTCCGGCTGTCTTCGGCGCCCTCCACCGGTTGAGTGATGGCCTTGCCGCCGCCCGCGATGACGCCTCGCACGAGAAGTGGTGAAATGCCAAAAGTGGGGGGGCATTCCGAGGCGTCCAGGACGCCGAGGCGGCCGCTAGTTCCAGCGCCAACGTAGATCAGGCGGCCACCCTTCCTCATGCGTTCGACGATGCCGTCGACGGCGCGCGCGATGGCGGGGAGTTCCTTTGCGACCGCCAAGGGAACTCTCTGGTCTTCGCGGCTCATTAAGTCGACGATCTCTTTCGACGACATGTGATCGAGGTTTTTGGAGGCTTGATTCCGCTGCTCGGTGCGGCGCCGGTCCGAGCGACGGCGCGGCGTCTTGGACAAGGGCATGGATAAATTATAGCTGCGCCCTGCGGCAGTTAGGAAATGGACGATGCATTGAGCAACTGCGACGGAGGCAATTCCTTCCCCGGGAAAGAGCTGTGGTAGAACTGAATTAGGTTCCACACGCCTCAGCGGAAGCATCGGAAGAGAGATTCATGGACGTTTTGAAAAAACTGTTTGAAGAACATTTTCATTTGCCCGCGGAGCAGGTTCAACCGCTGCAGGGCGAACTGAGTGCGTCGGGGCGGAAGATCATTCGTCTGTCATCTGGGAAAACTACTGCCGTTGGAATTTCGTACGGCGTGCGAGAAGAAAACGTTGCGTTTCTCACCTTCTCACGCCATTTCCGGAGGCATGGCCTGCCCGTGCCAGAAATTTACGGCGAAGATTTGGGCCAAGGCGCTTACCTGGAAGAGGATTTGGGCGACATAACCCTGTTTGAGTTTCTCTCCAAGAATCGCGCGGGAGAGACGATTGCTCCGGAAGTGATCGAAGCGTACCGCAGGGCCGTGGCAGTCTTGCCGCGTTTTCAGGTCGAAGCGGGGCGGGATTTGGATTATCGGGTTTGCTATCCGCGAGGAAGTTTCGATCGCCAGTCGATTGCCTGGGATCTGAACTATTTCAAATACTACTTTTTGCGGCTGGCGGCGATTCCGTTCAGCGAACAGGCCCTCGAAGACGATTTTGAGCGGCTGACCGATTTTTTGCTGACGGCGCCAAGCGATTACTTCCTGTACCGCGATTTTCAGTCACGGAACATCATGCTGCGCGGTGGCCAGCCGTGGTTTGTGGATTACCAGGGAGGACGCAAAGGCGCGTTGCAGTATGACATCGCTTCGCTGCTCTTCGACGCGAAGGCCGATCTACCGCCGGATTTGCGCAAAGAGCTGCTGGACGATTATCTGGACGCGCTCCAGAAGTTCATCGACGTGGACCGGGAGCAGTTTCTTCATCTTTACTACGCCTACGTCTATGTCCGCATTCTGCAGGCGCTGGGCGCTTATGGTTTTCGCGGTTTCTATGAGCGCAAGGCGCACTTCCTGCAGAGCGTCCCATACGCGATGAAGAACCTGCGTTGGCTGCTGCACAACGTGAAATTGCCGGTCGAATTGCCGACGCTCATGGAGGCGTTCCGGAGCATGCTGGCTTCGGAAAAACTGCTGGGGCTTGCCTCCGAAGCGCAAGACCTGACGGTGCGGGTGTTCAGCTTTTCCTTTCATCGCGATCTTCCTAAAGACGAAAGCGGCAATGGAGGCGGATTTATTTTTGACGGCCGGAGCCTGCCGAATCCGGGCCGCGAGGAACGCTTTAAGCCGCTGACGGGAAAAGACGCGCCGGTCATCGATTACCTGAACCAGCAGGAGAACGTGCATCAATTTCTCGCGAGCGTCTTTTCCTTGGTGGATGCGACCGTCAGCAATTACCAGCAGCGCGGGTTCAAGAATCTGATGGTGTCGTTTGGATGCACCGGTGGGCAGCACCGCTCCGTCTATCTTGCTGAACAGCTGGCGAAAAAGTTGCGTGGCAGGGATGGCGTCGATGTGGAAGTGCGGCACCTGGAGTTGGAGAAGATGGCGCAATGAGGGCCATGGTGCTTGCGGCGGGATTGGGCACGCGCCTGCGCCCGCTGACCGAGCATCGTCCCAAAGCCCTGGTAGAGATTGGCGGCAGAACGCTCCTTGAAATTGCTCTGACGCGGCTGAGGGCTTTTGGAATAAGCGAAGTGATCATCAACGTACACCATTTTGCGGGCATGATTCTGGAGTATCTGAAAGCAAATGGAAACTTCGGGATGAGGATTGAGGTCTCTAGGGAAGAAGTGTTGCTGGATACTGGTGGCGGCCTGAAGAAGGCAGGATGGTTTTTCCTGGAAGATTCGGCAAAAAAAGACGAGGCCTTTCTCCTGCACAACGTGGACGTGCTAAGCACCGTGGATTTTGGCGCGATGGTGCACGAGCACAAAGAGAATCGAGCGCTAGCAACGCTTGCAGTGCAGAGACGGGAGACTTCGCGCTACCTGCTCTTTGATGAGGATTCGCGGCTGTGCGGCCGGCGCATCGTGGCACGAGGGGAAGCGGCCCGGCTCGGAAGGCCGGTTCTACAAAGACAAGGAGAGGAAATGGTGCGCAGCGCTGGGCCGGTCGAACCGCTGGCATTCACAGGGATTCACGTGATTTCGCCTCGGCTGCTGGCACTGATGAGAGAGGAAGGCATTTTCTCAATCATCGATGTGTATTTGCGGCTGGCTGGCGCAGGAGAAAAGATTAGAGGGTTTCGTGCAGATGCGTACTACTGGCGGGATCTGGGAAAGTTGGAGCAGGTGGAGAAGGCGGAAGGGGATTATCGGAAGGGGTTGTTTTCGTGATTCGGTCTTTCGTGCGGAATTCGTGGTGGTGTCTACATTGAGATCCTTCGTCGCGTCCGCCTTTGCGCTTCGCGCTGCGGTGTACAAACGCTTGTCAAAATGACAAGTATCTTCACTCGAGTTCCCATCCTCGTCGGCTATTGCGTGATTGTGCCGTATCGAGGCGTACAGATCTTATGAGTACTGCTGAGACGCGCCGAACCGCCAGCCCTTCAGTGAAAGGGAAGACGAAGAAACAAGAGTTCTTCGCTTTGGCGAAACGCTTCCGCAATGCGGCCGATCCTAAAGAAACAAGACGCCTCGGCAACAAGCTGGGCCGCCTGGTGTTTGCGGGAAAGCCTAAGGGTGAATGACTTGGTTCCCGAAGCCGAGAGCCTTCATCACGGAATCGTGGAACGCGGGGCGGACTTCGGCGATCTTCATGTTTTCGCGCGTGGGATTCACTCGATTGGTCAGAAGAACAACGAAGAGCTGGCGATCCGGGTCGATCCAGATCGATGTGCCGGTGAAGCCGGTATGGCCGAAGCTGTGCGCGGAATAGTAGTGGCCGCTGGAGCTGCCTTCGGTGGGCACGACCCAGCCCAGCGTGCGCGTGTTCTGCGAAAGAGGCTGGGGCGCGGTAAATTCCGCAATCGTAGAGCGCTTCACAATGCGGCGGTGAGCGTACACACCGCCATTCAGGTACATCTGGCAGAACGCCGCAAGATCCGGTGAAGTGCTGAACACGCCCGCATGACCGGAAACGCCGCCGATGGCGAAAGCGTTCTCGTCGTGAACCTCGCCTTGAATCAGGCGCTGGCGGAAGCGAGCGTCGAACTCCGTGGGTGCGATGTTAGGCCACAGGAATTTCGGCGGGTTGTACATCGAGTCCTTCATGCCAAGCGGGTCGAAGATAAACTCGTTGGCGAGTTGGTCGAGCGGCATCCCGGTCAGCCGGTGGATGATTTCCGCCATCAGGATGATGCCGAGGTCAGAATAGACCATCTTCGTGCCGGGCTCATATTCGAGCGGCTCGGCGAAAATCATCCCCAGCGTATCTTCCTTGCCTTTGGACGTCCGCCAATACTCCTTGAACGGCGGCAGGCCGGAGGTGTGTGTCATCAGGTGGCGTACGGTTACTTTGTGGCGCCATTCGGGCTGCGGGCCCGTGGTCCATTCGGGCAAATAGCGTTCAACGGGAGCGTCGAGGTCGAGCGGGGAAGCGAAGTCGCCTTCAACTAGCTTTTCGACAAGCGTGGTGGTCACGACGACCTTGCTGAGCGAAGCGAGGTCGTACATCGTGTCGAGTTTCACCGCGGGAGCATCCTTCTCATAGCTCAGCTTGCCGAACGCGTGATAGGAGACTTTGCCACGATAGCCAACAGCAACCGTCGCGCCGGGAAATGCCTTGTCGGCGATGGCGTCCTCAATCACCTTGAATGCAGGCTGAAGCTGCGCCTCGCCGCGCACGTCCATCGGCTGAAGCTTCATGGGATCGGCGGGGAGATCGATGCCGAAACCGGCTTTCATGTCGACGCCGGGAATGGTGACAGGCAAGTGTCCCTGGACGGGAATCTCTCCGAACAGAGCTCGCGCCATGGAGATTTGCGCGACGTCACTGATGCCGAACGCGGAAAGCCAGGTATCGGCTTGCGGAAAGCGCTCGATCAGATACGGGCTCCCTAGACCGAGTGCGATGACCGGCTTGCCGGATTTGTAAATTTGGTCGATAAGCGGAATCTGATCGGCGGGAACATCGATGTCCCCCTTGCGGTCGCTGACGCGCACAAACAAGGCGAGAATCGCGATGTCGTAGGAATCAGGCGGCGGCAGTTTGAGAGTATCGGCGCGAACAAATTTCGTATCTGCCCGCAGGGAGATCAATGAATCGAAACGTGCGCGAAGCTGTGGCTCAAGGTCTTCGCCGGGATAGGGCTCCGGGTCGGAATAAAGATTCACAAGCAATGCGCGCGTGGGCTTGGTGCCATCGAGGGGCAAAAGATGTTTGCGGTCACGAAGAAGTGTGACGCCGCGATCGGAAATCTCCTGCGCGGTCTGCTGCCAGTCGGTACGGCCAAATTTTTCATTGAGAGTGCTGATTTCCACAAAACGATTATTGTCGAGGCCAAGGCGCGCTTTGGCCTGGAGAAGGCGGCGAACGGACGCACAGAGTCGATCCTGCGGGATGCGCCCAGACTTCGCGGCAGCGAGAACGGCTTCATACGCAGCGTCTGGAACCGGAGGCATAAGCAGGGCATCGGCGCCGGCAAGAAAAGCGCGCACAGCGGCTTCGCCGGGGGCAAAGCGCACGGTGATTCCGCCCATGTCGAGCGCGTCGGTAATAACCAGTCCCTGAAAGCCAAGCTGTTTGCGGAGCAAGTCCGTCAAAATCTTTGGAGAGAGTGTTGCGGGCGTGCTGGGATCGGGTTCGAAAGCGGGTACGTCCAGATGGCCGGGCATGATACTGCCAACTCCGGCGGCAATGGCAGCGCGGAAGGGGACAAGTTCGAGACGTTCCAGGCGGTCGCGATCGGCCTTGATGGTGGGCAGATCGATGTGCGAATCGGTGGCGGTGTCGCCATGGCCCGGGAAGTGTTTCGCTGTGGCGAGCGCGCCGTTTTCCTCGACGCCGCGAATGAACTCACTGACAAATTCCGCGACGCGTGCAGGGTCTTCGCCGAACGAGCGCGTATTAATGATGGGATTCCCGGGATTATTGTTCACATCGCACACGGGGGCGTAAATCCACTGGACACCGACGGCGCGAGCCTCGAGCGCGGTGATCTTGCCCATGGTGTAAGCGTCTTTGGGATTTCCGGCAGCTGCGACGGCCATAGCTGTGGGGAACGAGGTGCCTTCGTCCTGACGCATGGCGGTGCCGCGCTCATAGTCAGCGCCAATCAAGAGAGGAAACCTGGATTTGGCTTGCAGTTGATTGGCCAGGACAGCGGTGGGATAGGCCTGATCCTTCACGATGCCAAGAGGCGAGCCGTGGGTAATGGTGATGAAGCCGCCCACGTGAAGGTCGTTGATGTCATGCATCATCTGGGAGTAAGTGGCGGAATCAGTCGGCGTGAAGCTCCCATGATACGTGGTGAAGAGTAGCTGCCCCACTTTTTCTTCGAGTGTCATTTCCTGAAGCGAGGATTCGACCCACTTGTTTTCCTTGGGAGTCAGCGGGGCGAGGGGCGAAGTGGATTGCTGCTCCGCGAAAGAAAGAGCCGCGGAGGATTTGTCGGCGTGGCTGTGGCTGCGGGCTTTAGCTGTCATGATCGAAAGAAACACTATGGGCAAAAGCAAAAGAGCGGCGTAGCGCCTTTTCATTTTTGGGGATTCTCCCGGCCGCTCGCCCTGCGCCCTGACTGTATATAGCACGCACACTCGGCGCTCACAATGTAGGTGCGAACGACGCGTTCCAGAATATCATTGGGGACTATGAAACCAGAGACGACTTTGGGCTTGGAGCAAAAGAAGCTGTGGAAGGCACTGCTCATAACGCTGGGATTTGCGTTGCTGGCGGGCGTGGCGCCGCGCGGTTCGAGCGCGCAAAAACACAAGGCCGCGTCGAGGAGCTATGGCGGCCGAGTGCAGACTGGGTTGGATGTGCTAGAGGCGGAGAAGTATGCGCCATTGCGCAACAAGCGCGTTGGGCTGATCACGAACCATACGGGGGTCGATTTTCGAGGAAAGACGACGATTGAGTTGCTGGCGAATGCGCCGGGCGTGAAACTGGTGGCGCTCTTCAGCCCGGAGCATGGGATTGCGGGACATGCCGACGAAAAAGTGGCTTCGTCGAAGGATCCGTCGACGGGACTGCCCATCTACAGCTTGTACGGCGAGCACCTGCGACCCACCGACGAGATGCTCGCAGGAATCGACGCGCTGGTGTTCGATGTGCAGGATGCGGGCGTGCGGTTTTACACCTACACGGCGACAATGGGCTACTGCATGGAGGAAGCGGTGAAGCACAACATCGCGTTTTATGTGCTGGACCGTCCCAATCCGATCAACGGAGAGATTGTCGAAGGGCCTATTCTTGATGCGGACAAGACGGGATTCGTGGCGTATTTTCCGCTGCCTGTGCGATACGGACTGACCATCGGCGAACTGGCGCAGTTGTTTAATACAGAAAACCACATCAACTGTGAGCTGCACGTGATCCAGATGAAGAACTGGCGTCGCAACTATTTTTATGAGAACACGGGCATGCGCTGGGTTCCACCGTCGCCCAATTTGCGCACTCTGAAGGGAGCAATTCTGTACCCGGGGCTGGAGGTTTTGCAGAATGCGTCGGTGTCCGTGGGTCGGGGAACGCAGGCACCGTTTGAGGAGTTCGGAGCGCCGTGGATCGACGGCCAGGAAGTGGCCGATGCGTTGAATGCGAGAAACTTGCCGGGAGTGCGCTTCGCCGACCAGCCGTACATTCCCGTGAGCGGGTTGTATGCGGGCCAGCGCTGCGGCGGAGTCGGCATTCGTGTGACGGATCGAGCGGCCGTGCGTAGCGTGCAGGTGGGGTTAGAAATTGCTGCCCTGCTGCAGAAGAAGTACCCCGAGCATTTCGACGCTTCGAAGATGATTGTTTTGCTGGGGAACGAGGCCACCGTGAAGGACCTGAAAGCAGGGATGGCGCCAGAGCAGATCATAGCCAGCTGGAGCGCGGACCTTGCCGCATTCGAGCAGGTGCGGCGCAAGTATTTCCTGTACAAGTAAGCGCGGCAATAGCCTGTAGCCATTAGCCCGCTCCCAGGCGCAGGAAGGGAGGCGGGCCTTTGGGTCATTCCGTAAATCTTGACGGCAGGCTGCGTCCGGTACTATTGACATGGTGTCTGTTATATAAGACTCTTACATATAAGAGAGTACCTTATGATTCGAACCGAATTGAAGCGCGGCACTGCCGAACTGGCGGTGCTCAGTGTACTGGAAGAAGGATCGCTGCACGGGTACGAGATCGGGCGGCGGATTGAGGAGCAGTCCGGTGGGGCGCTGCGGTATACGCTGGCGGCGTTGTACCCATTGCTTTATCGCATGGAGCATCGCGGATGGCTGCGCGGAGAATGGGAAACCGGATCGAGCGGGAAACGGCGACGGTGCTACAGGCTGCTGCCGAAGGGACGAAAGATGCTGAAGCCGATGCGAGCGGAGTGGGAGGATCTGTTCCGGGCGCTACGGCGCCTGGCGAAGGTGCGCCATGCCTGATTGGCGCGCGAATGTGAGGGAACAGCTCGGCGCGTTGCGGCTTGAGCCAGCGGAGGCGGAAGAAATCCTCGACGAGTTGGCGGGACATCTGGAGGAGTGCTACGACGCATTGCTGGCGCGGGGCGTGCCAGAGGAAGAGGCTTTTGCCCGGGCATGTGAGCAAGCTGGCAGTTGGAAGAAGTTGCGACGCGGAGTGACATCCGCGAAACGGGAGGGAATCATGCAGAAGAGGGTGAAGCAGTTCTGGATGCCCGCTCTGGTAACACTGCTTGCGGGCTGGGGCCTGCTCACACTTCTGATTTTGTCAGGCGTGCAGCCCGTAATGTGGTATCTAGGAGATCCACCGACGCCGATTTATCTGATTTTTTATTGGCCGTGGCTGGTGCTGTTACCTCTGATTGGGGCCGCTGGAGGGTATATGTCGCGAAAGGCTCGAGCAAGCGGTTGGCGGGTGTACTTGGTCGGCTCCTTTCCTGCTCTGGCAATGGCGTGTGTTTTCCTGGTGATCTTGCCATGGTCCTTGGTTGTCGATGCGCATGTTGTTCGTGATTTTGCTTGGCTAGGTTTGACCGCGATGACGTTCAGTTGGGTGATTCTGCCCGGAATCGCGCTGTGCATCGGTGTGGTGCTGGAAGGATTGCGAAAGGCGAAAGCAGCGTAATAATTTGGCTGGTTCGGTGGCCGTCAGACATACTGCTTTAAGGCTGCCCGCCTAAGAAGGCGGCCGCTACACGATCTCACTTGAACTGTTGGCCATAGGCTAACGGCTGTAGGTTGGTGGCTGCGCCTGCGCCGCACTCGAAGGAGAATCCATGCCGGGGTTTGTGTTACAGTCCGGAGATGCGCATCGTATCCTTGCTGCCTTCGGCGACCGAGACGCTGTTTGCCTTAGGGTTTGACGACGAGATCGTGGGCGTCAGCCACGAATGTGATTTTCCCGAAAAAGCCAAGACCAAGACGTGCGTGGTGCGCTCGCGCCTGCCCAAGGACGTAAGTCCCGCGGAGACCGACCGGCTTGTGCGGGAACACGTGGAGCGCGGGGAATCGATCTACGCGGTAGACAAGAATGTCATGGAGGTGCTTGAGCCCGACCTGATTGTCACGCAGGACCTCTGCCACGTGTGCGCCGCCACTCCGGAGGAACTGGGCGCGGTGTTGGCGCAAATTTCCAAGCAGCCAGAAGTGCTGAGCCTGGACCCGCTGGATTTGGGCGACGTGTGGCGAGATATTCTGTGGATTGGCGAAGCCACTGGAAGGCGCGAGCGGGCGCAAGAGTTTGTGGAGAAGATCGGCGAACGGTTGGCGCAGATCGACGCCATGGTAGCGCAAGTGAAAAAGCGGCCGCGCGTGGTTTTGCTGGAATGGCTGGACCCGTTTTATGTGGGAGGGCATTGGGTTCCAGAGATGATCGCGCACGCGGGCGGAATCGACGTGCTGGGGAAAGCGCGAATACCGTCTCGCCGGGTGGCGATGGAAGAGGTTATAGCGGCAGCACCGGAGGTTCTGTTCATTGCGCCGTGTGGATATAACGCAGAGCAGGCGCAAGACGAATATCTGTCCATGGAGTTTCCAGAGGAGTGGCGCGGAATTCCAGCCGTGCGGAATGGGCGCGTGTTTGCGCTGGATGCGAATGGAGTGGTGTCGCGTCCGGCGGGTCGGTTGGTGACCGGGATCGAAGCGATGGCCAAGGCGATGCACCCCGCATTGGAAGTGCGACAGAAAGCGGAGAGGGTTCTGTTGCCGATTGGAGATTCCTACCCCAATACTAGATCGGCTGGCGCGGGCGCTGTCGGCGACTGATTCGTCCCAGTCATTCCCCCAGTATTTATCGAACCGGGCAGCCGATGCGGGCGCTTTCTGGCGACCAGTAGATCATCACGGGCCTGCCAATTACCTTGGCAGGGGTGACAGGCTCGAATTGAGCGATGCGACTATCGAAGCTATTCGAGAGATTGTCTCCGACAACGAACAATTGACCTGGCTGTATGCGAGTCTCTTCAAAGCCTGAGTAGGCAGAGCGATCGCCATTGGATTCGACGAGCAGCGACTTGGCGCAGGCTGGTGGCGCCTGCCAGGGCTTGCCATTCACGAGCATCGTGTCACCTGGACCTGGAGCCACAACATCTCCCGGCAATCCAATGATGCGTTTTAGGAAAAGGGCGTGGTCGGCGCCATAGTCTAGCATGACGACGTCGCCTCTTTTCGGCAGATATGGCCTGCCGTATTGCATTTCCACAAAGATCCTCTCTCCATTGCAAATGGTCGGACACATAGACGCAGAGGGAACACGGAAGGCGCGCATAGCCCAGATCGGATAGCGATACAGAAACTCGTAGCAGAACAGTACCGCAACAAGGGGACCGATAACGGCGATGAAGTAAAGAAAGGTTCTGTACCGTGATGGACCTTGGTTCACTGTGGCAATGACTCCTCCATTGGAGCTGAGCCGGTACTCTGTCTCCCGGCGTTATGGCGGGTCCAGTAGCGGTAGAACGGAAGGCCGGCGAGAATCAGCAGCAGGCCGATGGAAGAGCGGCCAGGGCGGACGAGCCAGAGATTGACGGTGAGAACGAGGGCGCCGAGAACGAAGATGCCCGGCACCCAAGGATAGCCCCAGCAGCGATATGGACGCGCGAGGTTCGGCTCGGTCTTGCGCAGACGAAACAGCGCCACGACGGCGAGCCCATAGAAAATCCAACCGGCAAAAATGAAGAGATTAGTGAGTTCTTCGAACGTTCCGGTGAGCGCCATGATACTGGCCAGTACTCCCTGAAAAATCAGGGCGCGGCCGGGGGTGAAGAACTTCGGGTGAATGCCGTCGGCTATCTTGAAGAAGATGCCGTCGCGCGCCATGGCGTACGGAACGCGCGCGCCGCTCAGGACGGAGGAGTTCATCGAGCCGAGAGCGGAGATCGCCATGGCCAGCGTGATCCAGAAAGCCGCTCCACGCCCGATGACGTGCTCCACAACATCCGACGCCACGTGCGGGGAGTGGGCGACGGAATCGAACGGCAGGACTTTGAAGCACGCGGCATTGAACAGCAGGTACATCAACGCGACGAAAGAGACGCCTCCGACGAGCGCGCGTGGAAAATTGCGATGAGGATCACGCACTTCGGATCCGACGAGATTGAGATCCTCCCAGCCGTCATAGGCCCACAGAGCCGCGGCTAGCGCGGCAAGGAACGCGGTCATCAGGCTGGCGCTGGCGGACGCGGGCCACACCGGATCGAGAGGATGCGAGCCGGTATTCGGAAGAAGAAAAGCGATGCCGATGATCAGCGCGATGCTGACGGCCTTGATGCTGGTGAGGAAGACCTGAACTTCTCCGCCCAGGCGCACGCCGAGATAGTTGATTCCGGTCATCGCGAGCAGCCAGAACACCGCAAGAGGCTGCCCCCACGTAAAAACAAAATCGTAAGGATGAATCCAATTCGTGAGGCCGGGGATGGAAATATGTACGGTGAACAGAGGGGCGGCCACGGCAGGCGCGAAAAAACCCAGGAAACGCACCAATCCGGCGGCAATGGACGCCGTAGAAGAGGGTCGGCCGACAATGGAGTGCATCCACCCGAACAGGAAGCCCCAAACAGGGCCAAAGCCGCGGCGCAGATAAGCGTATTCTCCGCCGGCCTCAGGAATGGCAGCGCCAAGTTCCGCATAAGCGAGCGCTCCGAAGATAGAGAGGATAGCGCCGGCTATCCAGGCCGCGAATACGATCGAGACGAAACGTCCTTCGCTGGCCATCTCGGCGGGCTTCAGGAAAATGCCGGTGCCGACCATGGTGCCAACGACGATGGCGGCGGATGCCCAAGGTCCCAGGCCGCGGACAAGTTCCAGGCGTTTTTCGCTCATGTGGCTCCGTGGGAGTTTATAGGAAATGAGTGTAGACCATCGCGCGGAATCGGTACGTCAAGTTGCCGGGCGTGATTCCGGGAAGACACGGCTGGCCAGAGAGCCGATAGCGAAGGTGACGCACGAGCCAATCAGGACGTACCAGGTGTAGGCGACCGGCGTGGCACGGTAAACGATCAACACCGCGGCGAGGCCGGCGAACATCCCAATCAGAGAGCCGATAGAGTTTGCACGCGAATCGATTGTGCCGAGGAGGAATAGGCCGAGCAAGCTTCCAAACGGAAGAGAGGCAATCGCCAGACCGGTTTCGAGGAGGGAGTGCTGCCAGTGCACAAGGCCGAAAAAAATCAAAACGACGCCCCAGACAAGGGTCATGCGACGGGAGATTTTCAGGAATTTTGCAGGATCGAGTGCGCGTCCGCGGAGGACGTTCAGGTCCATCACGCTGGAGGCGGCGAGAGAGTTCAGGGAGCCGCTGGCGTTGGACATGGCTACAGCAAGAATCGAAGCAAGCAGCAGGCCGGCCAAGCCTGTCGGCATTTCGCGAACAAGAAAAAGAGGCAGGATGCGATCAGTGCGATCACCAGGGGCGAGCAAAGGAGTATGCTGCGCAAAGACGAAGAGAAGGACACCCACGAGCAGGAAGACGACGAACTGGAAAAGCACAATGAAGCCACTGGCGATGATTGCGCGGCGGCTGTCGGCCTGGCTGCGTGCGGCAAGCAGGCGCTGGACGATGGTTTGATCGGTGCCGTGCGTGGCCATGGTGAGAAAAGCTCCGCCAATCACACCGGAGTAAAACGTGTAGGTGTTCACCAGGCTCCAGCTGAAATCAAGGAATTGGAGTTTGTGGCCGTTCAGCGCGGCCACCTGGGTGACTTCGGGCCAGCCGCCCGGGATCCTGTGGAGGAGCAGGCCAAGCGTGACGAGGCTTCCGGTGAGATACAGCAGGAATTGCGCTACGTCGGTCCAGATGACGGCTTTCATCCCGCCTTCAAAGGTATAGAGGATCGTGAGCGCGATAACGATAAAGACGGCGAGACGCTCGGAAGTTCCCAGAGCGACGCTGACGACCAAAGCGATGGCGGTAACACGAACACCTTCGGCCAAAGTGCGTGTCCCAAGAAACGTGAGCGCCGCCACGGCGCGCATTTTTGTGCCGAATCTTTTTTCGATCAGCGCGTAAGCAGTGAGAAACTCGCCGCGGAAATAGCCGGGCAGGAAGAGCAGCGAGATAAGAAAGCGGCCGACGATATAGCCGAAAACGAGCTGAATGAACGTGAGATTACCCGTATAGGCGATGGCGGGAGTGCCGATGATGGTCAGGGTAGAGGTTTCCGTGGCGACGATGGAAAGCGCCAACGCCCACCAGGGAGTGCTGCGGCCACCAAGGAAATAGTCGTTTACGTCGTGTTGTTGCTGGCGGAAGCGGAGGCCAAGGAGTGTGACGCCCAAGAGATATGAGACGACGATGACAAGGTCGAGCGGATGAATGCGCATCAAGCTCCCGCTTCGCGAAATAGTGGCGAAGTGAAACGAGAATAGTGGTGGATGCGGGGAGCGTCAAGGACTAGAGAAGACTGGAGGGATGAAATTGGAAACCGATTCGGCACGAGTGACGGCGGCACTACGCGGAGGACGCTTGCCTCGCGTATGCTTTGAGTATGCGATACGTCCTTGGTCTTGATGGTGGCGGCACAAAAACAGAATGTGTGCTGATGGATGAAGCGGGCTTGGTCCGCGCAGAAGGGCGCAGCGGTCCCTCGAATCCAATGCGCGTGGGATTTGGCGGAGCGCTGGCGGCGGTTTGCGAAGCGGGGCGGACGGCCATCCAGAACGCGAAACTTACGACCAGCGACATCAGCGTGATTTGCGCGGGACTGGCGGGAGCTGCTCAGCCGGAATCGCAACGAAAGATGAAGAAGCTTCTCTCCGAAGAATTTCCCGGGCTACTGGTCCACGTGTGCACGGATGTTGATTTGAAGCTGGAGGCGACGGGCGAAGAGCGAGCCATCGTTTTGAACGTAGGGACCGGCACGTTTGCGGTAGGGCGGGATCTGAAAGGCCAGGTGGTTCGCGTGGGCGGCCACGGGCCGTTATTGGGTGATGAGGGCAGCGCGTATGACGTCGGACGACGGGCGATGATTGCGGCGCTGCGAGCTTCTGATCGAGGCCGGCCGGACTCGCCGCTGGCGGCGCGGATCTTGCGCGATCTGCGCGCGGCGGATTGGGAGGACTTGCAGTTGCGAGTCTACAGCGGTCCGGATGAAGTGTTCCCAAGAATTTTTCCTGTGGTCTTGGCTGCGGCGGATGAAGGAGATGGGGAAGCGCGAAGGCTATTACAGGATGCCGCAGGGGAGCTGGCCGGGTTGGTGACGGATTTGATGGAGCGGTTGGATCTGAAGGCAGAACGATTTCTGCTAGTGAAAAGCGGAGGAATGGTGGGACGGTCAGAATATTTCGACAGGCTGTTGGACGAAAGGCTGCTGATGGCCGCGCCCAAGGCGGAGTTCGGAGAGCTGCTGGTAACGGCGGCGGTGGCGGCGGCGAGACTAGCGCTGCGGCTTTTGCTGGCTCCAGCGTAGGCGGAAGAAGGGACGTAACGCGGTGGAGCACGAACGAGACGTGGAGCGAGCGCGGGTCGCAAGTGGGGACGACCTCAACGCGCTGATTTACCACCCCGCACCCGCAGTGCTTCTGTCGTTGCTAGATAATCCGGCGTTGGACGAACCTCGCTTGACATTGCTCCTGTCGCGCAAGGATCTCCCCACGGAAGTTCTGGAGGAGATTGGCAGGCGAAAGACATTTCTGAAGAGCTATGGATTGAAGAAGGCCTTGCTTCTGCATCCGCGCACGCCCCGCCTAATTGGATTGCGATTGTTGAAAGAGCTATACCTGATGGACCTGGTGCAGTTCACGCTTTCGCCGGCGGTGTCCGCCGAGTTGAAACGATACGCGGAAGAACAAATTGTGGCGCGCCTGCCGCAGATGCCATTAGGGCAGAAGATCACGCTGGCGCGGCGCGGGCCAAGCCGCGTGGCTGGCGCGCTGGTAGCTGAGGGGCATGCCCAAGTGATGCCTGTGGCGCTGGACAATCCGTATTTGACCGAAGCGCAAGTTCTGAAGGCGCTGGCGCGAGAGAAGGTGCCGGTGGCGGTCGTGCAGGGTTTAGCCGGTCATCGCAAGTGGTCGCAGACCTACAACGTTCGGCTGGCGATTGTGCGGAACTTCTCGACCCCGATTTCGATCGTGCTGGGTTTTCTGCCTCAGCTTACCGTGAACGACTTACGCGTTCTAGCCGAGCCGGGGATCGTTGCGGAGAATCTTCGAAAGTATTTGCTGGCCGAAGTGCGGCGGCGGATGGCGGCTTCTCACAAGCACGCAGCGCGGGATATGGCGGATAAAACGCGCGAATCAGCGCCTCAGGCGGAGGACGATCCAGGCGCCGAGGAAAAAGAGGACGGCGGAAAAAGTGAACGCCGCGCGCACGGACACCGCCGACCACAAGAAGCCGACGACGAGGCTTGAGAGAAAGTCGCCCACGGCGTTGACAGCAGCTAGCGTGCCAAAAGCCATGCCGTGCTGCTCTCTTGGGATGAGTTCCGCGGCGAGGGAGTCTTCCAGGGCTTCTTCCGTGCCCACATAAAGACCGGCAAGAACGAAAATCACCGCGAGAAGCCAGAGATAGTGCGGCGAAGTGGTGAGCAAAATGGCGGTCACTCCGGCGAGGGTATAGCCAGCGGCGAGAATCACTTTGCGGTGCGGGACATGATCGCTGATCCATCCGCTAAGGTAAGCCGAACCAGCATAGAAAACGTTGTGAAGCGTGTAGAGGCCGACGGCGAGGCTGGCCGCGCGAGCTGCGCCGTGCGAAGGAGCGAGCATGCGCGTGGCGTAAAGAATGAGCAGCGTGTGCGAGAAATCGCCAGAGCCGAAGACGCCGACTCCGAGCAGAAAGCGACGAAAGGTTCCCGGAAGAGAACGTAAGCCGGTGAGGAACGACTGTTTCTTTCGGGCTTCGAAGGATCGCTCGCGAACGAGGAGCCAGAAGCTTGCCACCGCAATCATGCCAGGGAGAAGCGTCCACAAAAACACAGCGCGGTAGTTGTGGTGGGTGGCTTGCAGCAGCCAGAGTGCCGTCAGTGGCCCTACAATCGCGCCGATGGTGTCCATCAGGCGCTCTAGGCCAAAAGCGCGGCCGTAAGCGGAAGGTGGAACGTCGGCGGCGAGGAGCGCTTTCTTGGCGGGAGAGCGAACGCCGCGCCCGAGCCATGCAGCAGCGCGCCCGATTAGGACGTGGTAGGCATGGGTGGCGAAAGCGAATGAAGCGGTGGAGAGCGCGGTGAATGCGTAGCCGAAGACCGCGAGCGGTTTGCGATGCTTGAGTCGATCACTGAAATAGCCAGCGCTGAGTTTCGTGAAGCTGGAAAGGCCGTCGGCAATACCTTCGATAGCGCCGAGCCATGCGGGACCGGCGCCGATGGCGGCAAGGAACGCAGGGAGCACCGCCGTGGCGATTTCGTGGCTCCAGTCACTGAAGAGGCTAGTGAGGCCTACGCCTAGGACGGTGCGGGTGAGCCAGGATTGGTTGGGTGAAGGTTCAGGCATGAGGAGACAGTTTACAGTTCACAGCCGACAGTGGACAGCCAGAGGACGCGAGAACACATTCGCGGAGGCAAGATTCGGGGGCCGAGATCCCTCCCATGGCTCCGCGCAGGCTGAAGCCTACTTTTTTGCGGCGCGGTAGAGGATGACGCGCACCTTTTCCAAAGTGATCAGCCCGCCCTCGACCATTTCGTCCATGCGCGGGAGGATTTGGTCGATGCGTTCCTGCGTTTCGATGACTTCGACGACCATGGGCAGGTCTTGCGAAAGGCGCAGCAGCTTATCCGTATGATAGATGCTGGAGCCGCCGTAGCCGCCGACACCGCGCAACACGGTAGCGCCAGAGAAACCCTCCTTGCGGAGCAATGCGACGATGGCTTCGTGAAGCGGCCTGCCATGCCACTTATCCGATTCGCCGATATGGATGCGCATTAAGGTGCGTTCGCCTTCAAATTTTTCGTGGGGCATAAGGCGCTCCTAGAAGCGGTTGGCCAAGCGAATCCCTACCACGGAAAGAAGCAGGCCTAGCACGACGCTGGCGGCCACGTAGGTGGAAGCGCGGAGCCACTCGCCGGCTTCGAACATCTTAGCGGTTTCCCAACCGAAACTGGAAAAGGTGGTGTAGCCACCGAAGAAGCCGATGGCGATGGCCATGCGCCATTCCGGAGGCACGATGATTCGATTGAGGGTGAGCTGGCCGATAAGGCCGAGAAAAAAGCAGCCTGTCAGGTTGATCAGTAAGGTCCCGTAAGGAAAGGTGCTGCCCATTTTGATCTGCACCAATCCCTGCAGGCCAAATCGCGCAAGGGTTCCGATGGCGCCGAACAAGGCAATCAGCAAGTAACGCAACGTGTCTCCGTTCCGGCTGCAGAGGCAGATATAAAAAAACTCCTGGAGCCGCTCGGCAGCCAGGAGTCATCAGCCCCGGTGTTTTCGGCCGGGGCGGTTCAGGCGAACTCCATCGCCTCTTGGAAGTGCATTTCCAGTGTAGCGGCCACGGTTTTTGCACGCAATAGAGAAGGGAAGAAGTTTGAAGTTGAGAGTTAGTAGTCGGCGGTTTCGGAAAGGAGGGATTCTGCTGGCGGGCGAAAGAACGTCTTAAGACTCGCCACTACTAAGATGGCGGCGGATGCTGTTGGAAGGCGAGGTGGACGGCGCGTTCCATAGCCGCAGATGGAGAAGAGACGCAAGGGCCGTGGCCCACGGCGAGGAGGGAGGGCTTCAGCGCGCTCAGCTTGGCGGCACTAATAGCGGCGAGGGCGCAGTTCCAGGAAAACCAGGCAGGCATGGGGAAGAAAAAGCTGTAAACGCCCGCGGCGATAACTCCTTTTTGGGTGATGAAGGAATCGCCGGCGATGAGGGAATTATCGCGAACATCCAGGAATGCCACGTGGCCAGGCGTGTGACCGGCACAGCTAACCACGTGCAGAGAGCCGGCTTGATCGCCGTCGTTGAGATACCTCTTTATTTGAGTTCTAGCGCGTTTGAAGCCGAAGAGCGGTTTTCCTGTCTCACCGGGATCCAAGGAAAAGTCACCGCGCAGAAACCTCGCTTCCCTGGCGCTCATGGAGATTTCCGCGTGAGGCAAACCGCCCGCCAGGGCATCGAGCGAGCCCACGTGATCGAAGTGGGCGTGCGTCAGAAGGATTCTGGTAATGGACGAACCTAAAGAGGCTGCCGCGGAGAGAATGGCTTTGGCGGAACCGGGCAGGTTGCTATCGATTAGCGTGAACTCCTTGCCCTCCTTGAGGAGGAAGCAATTGAACATGCCCAACCGCGTGAGGCGGTAGAGATTGTCGGTCTCGCGAACGATTCGCATCACGTTTTGAGGAGAAGTTCGGCCACCCGCTGAGCCACTTGGGCGGGATCCCAATCGTTCGAATCGTACCACTGCTGGATCTTGCCATCGGGGCCGATCAACGTTGTGCTGAGGGAGTGGATGATCTGCGAGCCTTCCTTCTGCGTAACCAACCCGAAGAAATTGGCGATTTCGGGCAGGTCTTTTTCAGAGGGAGCCGCGAACTGCCAATCGAAGGAAGGCTGGCCTTTGGCCTGCTTGTTGTAAATTGACGCGTAGTTCTTCAGGACGGCGGGCGTATCGTGCCCGGGATCAAAGCTGATGCTTAAGAACACTGTATCCGCCTGGGACAGGGGCGTTGCCAGAAGCTGTTTTTGGATTTCGCGGAAATTTTCGTTCATGCGCGGACAAAAATCCGGCAGAGGGCAGCGGGTATAGATGAAAGTGACGAGGAGAACCTTGCCTCGAAAATCGTGAAAGTGGATGGGTTTGTCATCCTGATTGACGAGCGCAAAGTCCGGAACCTCATCGCCTTTTTCGGGGATGTGCTGCGATGTGTCGGGGGAGGCCGCGCCGGTGCCCTTGCTCACGAGGGCGATTTTCTCAAGAAGGCCCTTGCTCTCACTGACCACTAGGTCCGCCGAGATTTTATCGCCGGGCTGAAGCTTTTCGATTTGTCTGGTGTCGGCAACCGAATACTGCATGGTCATGGCCGGCATGAGGCCGGGTATATCCCCGTGTTTGACTGTGATCAGTCCTCGCACCGGACTTGTGGAAATGACTTCGGCTTGCAGCGCGTAGTGTTTTTCAGGAGCAGACTGGCAGCCTATAGCGGCCAGAGCTATCACAAAGCTCGCGAGCATCCTCGTTTTCTTCATGGTGTCCTCAGAAGTGAAAACGGTAGCGGAATTCCGCGTAAATTTGGCGCGGATCGTTGTAGTGGAAGCCCCCAAAGGTCAGGCTGTTGTCGAGCAGAACCCGCAGATTCCCCACGTTCAGCGCGGTTACGGACACGCTGTATTTCTCGGCAAACGTTTTTCCCAGCGAGATGTCGAAGGTGGTGTGAGCCGGCAGGTAGGCGCCGGGGTATTGCGAGTCCGGCATGCCGTTGGTGAAGCCTGAACCGTAATACATGTTGAATGAGGCGAAGGACTGCCAAGGAAGGGTGGCGTTGAAACCAAGATTCAGCGTGTTGCGCTGATCATGATCGACGGGGGCAAATCCCGGCGGCGGTTCACACCCTGGAGGGGCAGGATTGGGGCAGATCAGGCCTCCTGTGAACGGTCCCTCCGCCTGCGCGATTTGATTCGCGTAGGCCAGATGGAACTGCCCACGGCGCCATAAGCGGGGAGATCGCAGAGTGAGTTCCCACGTTTGGATCAAAGCCTGATTCCAGGTGAGGGGCCAGAAAAGATTCGATTCGCCGATATTGCTGTGATCGAGCCAATTCTGCGCGGTGGTTTGGAAATGATCGGCGTCGAGCTCCCAGCCGCGATACGGAATGGTGATGCCGAACTGGTACTCTTCGTCGCGCTCGCCGTGCAACGGAGCGAAGGTGAGGTTCTGGCTGTTGGCCAAGTCAAGCAGCGGGCCGGTCGCTGTGAGCAATGGCGGCGGCTGATAGAAGTGTCCATAGAAGGCGTGGAAGACCCAGTTCAGTTTAGGAATCTTCACGGAAATGCCCAGGCGGGGGTCGACTTCATTTTCGACGATGTCCGCGGTGAAGTGAGATTGGCGAAGGCCGGCGATTAACGTGAGCCAGGAGGTCGGTTTGTATTTATCGCTGAGGAAGATCTCTTCCAGGCCGCCAGTGACGGACGCCGAAGAAGCCGGGAAATTCGGGCTGCCATCCGTGAACTGGTTGTTGAAGAAGTTGTTCTGGTTCTGCGCAAAGCCATAAACGCCGGCCTGCAATTCATTTTTCTTGATGGTGGCGTCAATACTGGCCTGTCCACCGCCGTAGTTGGAGATTTGGTCTGCATTCGTGATGACGGGGAAGTCCTTTGGGCCACCCATGTAATTGGCACGGCTGTAGTGGTAGAACGGCGAAATCGTCACGAGCAAGTTGGAGTTGAACGTGTGAATCCAGGAGAAGGCGATGTAGCCGTCAGTCTCCTGCTGGCCGTCGCGAAGCTGGCTCGTGTTGTAGATCTGGTTTCCCGGTGAGTTGGGGTTGGGGTCGATGGGAATCTGGTAGAAATCCTGGCGCAGAGACGTGACCAAGCGGAATTGGTTTTTGGAATTGGGATTGAAAATGAAGGATGCGAAGCCTCCGTAGCCGTTTTCCGCGTCGTGGACGACTTCGCCAATGGGCGTTTGCAGACCGTAGTTGCTGCGGTTGCCGTTCAGGCTGGCGTAGTAGGCAAAGCGCTCCGTGTGGCTCCCGAAATTGATCTGGTCGTTAGTTTGAAAGAAATTCCCGAAACTCAGGACAATTTCCCCGTCATTGTTGCGTTCGAAGCCGGTGCGCGGAACCACGTTGAAGATTCCATAGGTGCGGTCACCGTATTCAGACTCGTAGCTTCCTCGCTGCACTTCCAGATAATCGATGTCCTTCGGATCGATCTGTGGGCCGAGATTGGTGGCGATGTTCGTATTCGGAATGGGCACGCCGTCGATCAACCAGTCGACCTGGTGGCCTCCGCGCATGTGCAGCATATCGTGTGTCATGTAGGTGGCGGGAACGTAGTCCGTGATCATGGCCAGGCTGTTGGAGCGGTCCGCGCCGGGAGTCTGGGCGATGTCTGCGCGGTTGACAAGCGTTGTGGGTGTGGCGGAATCGATGCTGGCGATTTCCCCAGGGGCTGCAATAACCGTGGCGGTTTCATTCACGGTCGGAATCTTGAGCTGGAAGTGGAGTGTAGGCGAGGAGCCCGCGATCACTGTGACGGATTGCTGCTCGTCAACGAAGCCAGACTTGGAAACCGATACGAGATAATCCCCGACGGGAACGGACGAGATGGAGAAGGTTCCGTCCTTGTCAGTCCGCGCTTCCTGTGTCCAGTCTGAGGTCGCTGATTTGATTTTGATCGTCGCGTCCGCAACCGGTCTGTGTTGTGGATCGTGTACCACACCTCGCACCGTTCCAAATACGGTGGCGAAGGCCGCGCTCATGGAGAGCGCGAGGATTGCCAGAAAAAGTAGAACTCTGCGAAACACCGAATCCTCCGGGGAATGGGGCGGCAAGGCACCGCGGCGGATGTGAATATCCGCGAACAAGTGGAATAGGAAAGGAAACAGTTGCGATCAGGAGGGAAACTGGCGGGGGGGACGGTCCGGTGGTGCGATGGCCGGGAGAACGGCGCATGCGGAAGAGACATTGAGCGGGGCATCGAAGCGCGGTGAACCTGAGAAGACTAAAGCGTGCGGCAACACAAATACGATGGAAGCGACGAAGGAGCGGTCTTCCGTCTGGCAACAGGACATGGAGCAGGGAATCATCCCGCTCTCACTGTGGTGTTCGCAGGTCACAGGCGCGGCGGGAGAGTGGTGCGGGTGACTTGGCGACTGCTTCGAGTGCTGGTGGATGGGGCACATGCCGCCGTCGCAGCAGCTCATACTGCGAGATTGCCAGGCTGCGGCCCAAAGGGGGGACCAGAGGAGCAGGGCTGCGATGAGACAAACCCATGCGCCGATTTTTTTTCCCGGAGCGATAGGAAATGAAATCGACGGCGCCATACTGTGAAGCCTCAGTTTACAACAGGTGGCGGTGCGCAGGCCAGAGCCGGCGAGGAAGGAGGTTCTTGACGTGAAGTACTTTGTAATATAAAGTATCGGCATGAGAGCAATGCCTGATCCCTGGTCCCAATTGCCCCGGAAGCAATGGTGCCCGGAGGAGATGACTCGGCCGCCGCTGCTTGACCCGGATGTTCGCGTCGAACCAATCCAGCGGCAGTATGCGTTGCTGATTAACCCGTTTTATCCGAAGGATCCAAACGCAAGCTTTGGAAAGCATGTGCTGACGCCGACCCTGGCTCTGACAAGCTTTGCCGCGACCACCCCGGAACACTGGGAGATTCGTTACTGGGACGAAAATCTGCTGGATGGCCGGCCGCCCTTTTCACCGATGCCTGAAGTTGTGGGGATTTCCGTCCACCTCACCTTTGCAAAGCGGGCGTTTGAGCTGGCGCAATGGTACCGAAGCCGAGGAAGCAAGGTCGTGCTGGGCGGGCTGCATGTTCTGTCCTGTGCGGAAGAGTGCGCGCCTTTTGCGGATGCGTTGGCTGTGGGCGATGGCGTGCAGCTTTGGCCACGCATTCTGGCGGATGTGCAAGCGGGTTGCCTGAAGGGACGCTACGTGGCCACGTACGAGAGCGATTACCGGCTGGATCCGGCGCCGCGACGGTCAATTCTCCCACGAAGGAGCTTTCTGACGACGACCAGCCTGATTGCGACGCGGGGGTGTCACAATCGATGCGGATTCTGCTATTTGGCAACAGATGGCTTGCGCATGCCCTATCGCATGCGGGCAACGAGACAGCTTGCCGACGAGTTTCTAGCGGACAGACAACCGTATGCCGTTTTTGTCGACAACAATCTGGGTTCGAACCGCGAATATCTGCGGGAGTTGTGCCGCGTGTTGAGGCCGCTGAACAAAATCTGGTGCGCTGCGGTTTCGATTGACGTGACCGACGATCCGACGTTGATCCGCTGCATGGCGCTGGGCGGGTGCACCGGAGTGTTTGTGGGATTCGAGTCTCTGACAGACGAGAACCTGGCCGAAGCGCGAAAGAAGACGCCGAGGGCTGCCGATTATGCCCGTCGCGTGCGGATGCTGCACGACAACGGAATTCAGGTGAATGGTTCGTTCGTGCTGGGCTTTGATCATGACCGGAAGGACGTTTTCGCCCGGACGGCCGAGTGGATTGAAGAGAACCGCCTGGAGTGTGCGACGTTCCACATCCTCACGCCGTATCCGGCCACACCCCTGTTCCGGCAACTCGAGGCGGAAGGCCGATTGCTGCACCGCGATTGGAGTCTGTACGACACGGGGCACGCCGTGTTTCGTCCGAAGCACATGACACCGGAAGAATTGGAACATGGCTACGCTTGGATCTATCAGCGGCTCTTCTCGCATAGCTCGATTTGGCGGCGGCGGCCCGAGGATTGGCGAGCGGTGGCACCCTATCTGGCGATGTCTTATCTATACAAGCGATCGAACCGCTTTTGGCGGCTGCTGATCAAGCATCATTTGGTGCATGCCGCCTGGTGGCCGCTGGTGGAACTGACGCGACTCCGGCATTTGCGGTATCGGCGGGAACTGGCTAGGGATGAGCGGTCGAGACCGGTGCGCGTTGGCGTCGTGGCGGCGGGAGTTTAGGGGTTTAAAGGGAAGAGCCCTCGCACGGACTGAACCCTGGGCCACCTCGCCGGGAACCCGCCAAATTGGCTATTGCGAATAATGACAGCTTTTCAGGGGTGTTCTTGACTTGGCTGCGGGGCAGTCGCAGACTCAATTTATGGCGCACATTTACTTGCTGTTTGAGTTTGCGAAGGACGAAGAGAAGGCCCAGCAAGCACGGCACAAGCTGGAGACCTGGAAGCAGGCGTTTCGCCTGGATAAGAAGCTGCTTTACAAGATCGAGCGGGCGGCCGCTACGGCCGACGGGGACAAGAAGCCGGTGAAGACGGAAGCGAAGACGGAGAAACCAAAAGGCAAGGGCAAAAACGCCGGAAAGACGGAGACCCCTGCAGCGGTCGAGGAGACTTCCGCATCCAATGAAGAGATTCGGCTGCTTGTAAGGCTCGGCTTTTCCGGGCATGAAAAGCTGTCTGAACAGCGCTGGCTGGAGCGCATTCCTTCGGAAGAACCTTTCCGCGGTGCGTCGCCGGTGATCGTGAAGCACGGCGAAGCGAAATTCGAAGAGACGGAAAGGCAATTCGAGGAGTTGGACTAATTTCGGCTGATGAAAACAGGGGCAACAGGGCTCCGGTTCACAGAAAAAAGCGAGATTAGGTGTTTGAGAATCTTGGGCGAGCAGTTTTAAGCGTGGGGAAGCTTCTAGTACCCTAGTTTTGCACAAGGGCACGGAGGTTCTGTTGCGTGGCCGGAACCGACCTCCGGTATAATCCGGACTCGCGGCCCGGAACACTTCCATTTCCTCGTCCTGAAGAGCCGGCAACAGGCTGGCGCTACAAAGTGTGAGGTTAGACTGAATGGCAGTGCAGACGCGCGTGAAGGCAACAAAGACCGAAACACAGAAATACCAGGGGCTCGACCGCGACACGCTGGTTCGGCTATACCGCACGATGTACCTTTCGCGGCGGCTGGATGATCGGGAAATCCAGCTCAAGCGGCAGAACAAAATCTATTTCCAAATTTCGAGTGCGGGACACGAAGGCATAACCGCGGCTACGGGGTTACTTCTTCGTCCCGGCGTAGATTGGATTTATCCGTACTATCGTGACCGCGCCCTGTGCCTGATGCTCGGCGTGACACCGCTGGAAACCCTGTTGCAGGCCGTCGGCGCGAAAGACGACCCGAGTTCCGGCGGACGGCAGATGCCCTCGCACTGGGGTCATCCGAAGTGGAAGATCGTCAGCAAGTCGTCCTGCACCGGAACGCAGTATGTGCAGGCCGTGGGCGCGGCGGAAGCGACGCTCCATTACGAACATCATCCGAAAGCTCTGGAGCAGGCGAAGCAAGCTCCTCTAGGACAGTTTGTAGGCTATGAACCGGAAGAAATTGTGTACGTGTCTTCCGGGGACGGCGCGACCAGCGAAGGCGAGTTCTGGGAATCACTGAATGTGGCGTGCGCGAAGAAACTGCCGATTTTCTATCTGGTCGAAGATAACGGCTACGCGATTTCCGTGCCGATCGAAGTACAAACGGCGGGATCGAGTATTTCGAGATTGGTGAAGGGCTTCCCGGGATTGCAAATTGCCGAGTGCGACGGAACGGATCCCCTCGAGAGTTACGCGGTCTGCAAGGAAGCGATCCGCTACGTTCGCGAGCGACGCGGACCGGCGCTCGTGCATGCGCGCGTGACGCGGCCCTATTCGCATTCCCTTTCCGACGACGAGAAACTGTACAAAACGCCCGAAGAACGGGAAGAAGAGGCGCGGCGCGATCCACTCTCGAAGTTCTCGTTGTTCTTGGTCCGCGAAGGACTGATGGACCAGAAAGAGATCGAGTCGTTGGAAGCGAGCGTCGATCGCGAAGTGCGCGAAGCGGCCGATCAGGCGCTCGCAGCGGAGCCACCGGAAGTCTCCTCGATCCACACAAATGTCTACTCGCCGGACATCGATCCGACGTCTCCCATGTTCGAGTCGGAACCTGAACCGCATGGCGCCCCGAAGACCATGGTGGAGATGGTAGCCGCGACGCTGTTTGATGAGATGGGTCGCGATGAGCGAATCACCGTTTTCGGTGAGGATGTGGCCGACGCGAGCCGCGAAGAAAACTTGGGTGAGGTGAAGGGGAAGGGTGGCGTTTTTAAAGCTACCGCGGGATTGCAGCGCAAGTACGGCGCGGACCGCGTGTTCAACACGCCGCTGGCAGAGGCGGCTATTGTGGGCCGGGCCATCGGGATGGCTGCGCGAGGGTTGAAACCGGTGGCGGAGATCCAGTTCTTCGATTACATCTGGCCGGCGATGATGCAGATTCGCGACGAGCTTTGCGTGCTGCGCTGGCGGTCCAATGGCGGATTCAAAGCGCCGGCAGTGGTGCGCGTGGCGATTGGGGGATATCTGACCGGCGGGGCCGTGTACCACAGCCAGAGCGGGGAATCGATTTTCACGCATTGCCCTGGATTGCGCGTGGTGATGCCATCGACAGCGCTGGATGTGGCGGGACTGCTGCGCACGGCAATCCGTAGCGACGATCCGGTAATGTTCCTTGAGCACAAGCACCTCTACCGGCAGCCATACAACCGCTCCGAATATCCCGGCGCGGATTTCACGATCCCGTTTGGCAAGGCGCGTCTGGTGAAAGAAGGCAGCCAGGTCAGCGTCATCACCTATGGTGCCGTGGTGCATCGCGCGGAAGTGGCGGCAGCAGCGTTGGAGCGTGAGGGCGTTTCCGTGGAGATTATCGATTTACGCTCCCTCTCGCCATACGACTGGCAAGCGATCTGCGCGACGGTCCGCAAAACGCACCGCGTGATCGTGGCATACGAAGATATGTTGAGCTGGGGATATGGCGCGGAAATCGCGGCGCGCATTGCGGAGGAACTGTTCGAAGAACTGGATGCTCCAGTGAAGCGTGTGGCGGCGCAGGATACGTTTTGTGCGTACCAGCCCAAGCTAGAGGACGCGATTCTGCCGCAGACAGACGATATCGCAAAGGCCGTGCGGCTGTTGTTGGAATACTGAGCAACAAACCCGCCGTGGTTTTCTGCCATTAGTTATAGCTGGTAGCTGACAGCCGTGGGACGGCCTTCTAAGGCCGATCTAAAATCAGCCGCACTTCATTAGGTTTCCACTCCACTGATCTTCGGTTTTGCAGCCTGCGATGCGCCGATTGCGATATGCGATTTGCCTGAGGACGAATGCTCGTCGTACACCACGGCTCACTCTGCCACGAAACTTTTTCCTTCATTTTTTCGTACTTACGATTAGAATCGCAGCAGAATACTGCTCTGTGGGAGTCCTCTATGATCTGCCCAAAATGCCAGAAAGAAATCGCTGAGGGTTCAAAGTTCTGCTATAACTGCGGCGCGCAACTTTCCGCCGATGCGCCTGCTCCTGCGGCTGCGCCGGCGGCAACGAAGCGTTTGATGCGCTCCAGCAGGGATAAGAAAATCGGCGGTGTTTGCGCGGGTGTCGCGGACTATTTCGATCTAGATCCGACGATTGTGCGGGTCGTATGGTTGCTGGCGGTGCTTTTTGCCGGGACTGGGTTTCTGCTTTATGTCATCCTGTGGATTGTGCTGCCGCTTGCGCCCCCAGGCGTGGCGGTAGTTGTGCCGGGGACGCCCGCGCACGGGTGAAGTGATAGGGAAGAGCACCTCTTCAGGAGCTTAGCGGTTGCAGCTAGTCCTTGCTGCTTTTCGAGACGCGGCGCCTCTTGCCGTCGTCGCCGAAGACCACGTGATCGGCCGAGAGCAGGCCGGCACCCACTGTTGCCAGCACGAAGCAGCCCGCGGCCAACGCCAGCGGGAACTCATACTCTTTCACAGCCATAAAGCCGTGCACGCTGTGAACCTTCCAGATGGCCACGCTCATTTCGATGGTGAGCAGAAGTGCTGCCGGGCGCGTAAACAGACCTAGGAACAGCAGCACCGACCCGAAGCATTCCAGAATTCCCGCAACACTCAGGAGATAGCCCGGAAGTCCATGCGAAAGAAAAAAGTCGCGCATGGCTTCCGTGGGATGAATCAGCTTCGGGTATCCGTGATAAAGAAAGATCAAACCCAGGACAAAGCGGAGCGCCAGGAGTCCGAGCGGCTCCAGGCTTTTCATGAATTTCATCGTTCTCTCCCTATCCGCCACCTTACGTGCGAATCGATTTTGACGCCAGTCGTTGTGCAATTTTCTTGAGGCATTCTCAAAGATTTTATGACGTAAGCTTCAAACTGTGAAAATAGAGAAGCAACGCGCCGGTTGGCTTTTGACTTTATACTGGTGAGACAAATTGGATCGGTTGCTGCCGATTTGGTGGCCAAGTAGCAAATCGGGCGCATGGCTTGCCGGAAAGCTGGCAAAATAGGTCGGTGCCACTGGAAGAAGCTTTTGAGAAGATGAAGCACGTCGGTACCAACAGCGAAGTCATTTACGCCGCGCGCACCGTCGGAAACGCCTTCGGGGACATTGCATGAAGCGCAAATTGCTTGTCGCGGTGCCACTGCTCTGCCTGGTGGCGCTGCTGGCTTGGTTCTTCCGGCCGAAACACGAATCCCTGGGCGAGGCTTACGTCAGCGAGCGAACGGTCACGCTTTTCAGCAGCATTGCGCAGGTGCGCGAACAAGTGGGGGTGCTCTATTACGGCGAGCGCGTGGAAGTGCTGGCGCATCGCAATGATAACGCGAAGGTGCGCACGGCGGCGGGTGTGGAAGGGTGGGTCGATAGCCGCTATCTGATGGATCCCGGCCTGTGGCAGCGCAGCGAAAAGCTCCTGGCCGATTCGAAGGGCATGACGGTCCAGGCGCGGGGCCGCACGAAGACCACGACGAATCTGCGGATTGCACCGGGCCGGACCGAGCCGCGTTTGTATCAGTTCGGGCGCGGCACGGAAGTGGAAATCTTCGGGCGAGCTGTGGCTGATTGGGTTCAAGTTACAGATGAAAAGGAAGCCGCGGAAGGCGAAGCCAACAAGAAAGAGGATTGGTATCTGGTGCGGGGAATCGCCACCAGGCCGCCGGGCGAGGGCTCCATTCGCAATTCGGCAATGATGACGACGACACAACCGGGAGATCAGACGATCCCCATTGCGGGTTGGGTGGTGGCGCGATTCATTTCGTTGGATCTGCCCGATCCGGTGAGCACGGGCCTGAGCGCGGCGAACGTGCGTCCCGTAGCATGGTTTGAGTTGAATCGCGTTACAGACGACTCGGGCGACCATCCGCAGTACCTGACGGCGGGTACGCGCAGCGCTGAAGGGGAGCCGTGCGATTTTACGACGATCCGCGTATACACATGGAATCCCAAGAAATCCCGTTATGAGACGGCGTACATCGAAAATGACTTGTGCGGGGCGTTGCCCATCCAGGTGGGCAAGGGTCCCAAAGGCGAGCCGGAATTCCGTTTCAGGGAAAAAGGTGCAGAGACAGAGCAGCACGTCTATCACCTGGTACAAACGGTGGTTCGGCGTGTGCGTCAGGAACCCGCGAAGGGTAGCGTCCGAAAAGCGGCCAAGGGCAAACGCTGAGACGCGCGGCGCTCTGGTGTAAGCGAATTATTTGGTGGGGATTGAGGGTCAATGAAGCGGATTTGCTGTGCATTTGTTCTGTGCGTTGTGGCGTTCACCGGGCTGTATGCGACGAAGCCACCTGTCTCGACCGAGTTTTTCCCCTTCAGCGTAGGAACGTATTGGCTGTATAGCGGCACGGTGCGCTATGAAGACTCCGAGGAAGGAATGCCCGCGAGCACAGACGTGACGTGGAAAATGTCCGTGGAGCGCGTTATTCGAAAACAGGGAGTAGTGGCGGCTGTGGTGACGGGCTATCCCGCGGATCTGGATTGGACAGCGGGTACCACCGAGGCGAAGCCTTGGCTGATTCTGGAAGACGAGAAGCATCGTGTGTTCCTGGAGAATCTTGGCCCCGACTACGATCTCTCGAAACTGAATGGCGACGAGCGTGTGTTTGACAAGTTTCTAGTGGATGACAATCTCCTCTTTCAGTGGCCGATGAAGCAAGGCGCGAAATTCTGCGACGAGGAATCAAAAAAGAGAGACGACGGAATGTACTGCTGGGTGGTGTCGGGCTTAAAGACGAAGAAGCTGGAAACGATCAAGGGCGCGCCTGCGGCAGAGCAAACTGTATATGAGCTGCAATATCGCACCATGCCCGATGACACGACGGTCGAGCTTGCGCAAGGAATCGGGGTGCTCCGTTACGAATATCATCACCATGGAACGACGGCCGACACCGAGCTGCGACTCGTGGAATTTCACGCCGCCGGAGAGAGTTCCGAAGTCCAAGGATCCAAACCATGACGCTGCACATCAACGAAGCGGAAGTGCGCGAACTGCTGACCATGCCGATGGCAATTGCGGCGGTCGAGGAAGTGTCGCGCAAGCAGGCGGAAGGCAGCGTGCTGGTGCACCCGCGCCGGCGGTTTGAGTTGCCGGGACACGGATTCTTTCATTACATGGCGGCGGTGGATACTGCGGCGGGTTATGTGGGAATGAAGCAGTACACCTACGTGAAAGGAAAATTGTGCTTTCTGGTGCCGCTGTATGAAGTGGCCACGGGTAACCTGGTCGCGCTGATTGAAGCGGACTATTTGGGCCGGCAGCGCACCGGGGCGGCTTCCGGAGTTGCGACGAAATATCTGGCGCGAAAGCTGGCCAAAGTGGCCGGGGTTCTGGGGACCGGCGGGCAAGCGCGAACTCAGCTCGAAGCCATCCACAATGTGCGCATGCTGGATTCCGTGTATGTATACGGGCGCGACGCGCAGCGCCGGAACAAGTTCAGCGAGGAGATATCGGAGCACCTTGGCATCAACGTTTATCCTGCGGAATCGGCCGAAGCGGCAGTGCACAACGCGGAAATCATCTGCACGGCCACGACTTCCTCTCACCCCGTGCTTCGCGGTCAGGACTTGCCGCCGGGCGTTCACATCAACGCGATTGGCGCCAATCACGCGCACAAGCAGGAGCTGGACGAAGCAGCCGTGGCGAAAGCCAATCTGATTTTTGTGGATTCGCTGGCGCAGTCGCAGCAGGAAGCCGGCGACTTAATCATCCCCTTCCGCAAGGACCCACAGAAGTGGAACGCGGTTCGTGAGCTGTCCGACCTAGTGGCCGGGAAAGCGCCGGGACGGGCGAACGATGCGCAGATCACCCTGTTCAAGTCCAATGGGATCGCCGCGTGGGATATAGCCGTGGCGGCGAAAGTATATGCCCTCGCCAAGGAAAAGGGCTTAGGCAGGGAGCTGCCGCTTTACACGAGTGGGGAACCGGTCTGAAGACAATCAATTCCCACAAACACAAACGGGCGGCTTGACAGAAGAAAGGCCGCGCCCTAGAGTGTTGAACGAACGTTCGAGAAGCTCATGGCCACTTCGCTCCCCACTCCCCGCGATTCCGAAGCCAAACTCCAGCACATTCTCAAACACTCGGCGCAGATCTTTGCCGAGCAGGGCTTTGCAGGAACGTCCATTCGGGATATCAGCCGTGCCACCGGCGTTTCGCTCTCTGGGCTTTACTACTACTTCGAGAGCAAACAGAAGCTCCTCTATCTTATTCAGAGTACAACGTTTAATTTTATTGTCGAGTGTTTGCAGTCGCGTTTGCACAATGTGCAGGAGCCGGATGCCCGTTTGCGAATCTTGGTTTTAAATCACGTTGAGTACTTTCTGTCGCATCCCAACGAAATGAAGGTTCTGGCCCACGAGGAAAGCGCCCTGGATTCACCCTACCGCGAGGAGGTCGCTGGCATTAAGCGGAGATACTATGCGCTGGCCCGGGAGATTTTCGACGGGGTGGCGGCAAAGGGATTGCCCGAAGGGCTGAATTCTCGCGTGGCGGTGCTCAGCCTGTTTGGAATGATGAATTGGGTCTACAAATGGCATAACCCGAAGGTTGATCCTCAAGCTCAAGAACTGACGGATGCCATCGTGGGGATCTTTCTGCACGGGGTTAAGAAGGCGGCTACGGAAGACGATGCATTCTCCGCGGCAGGGTCCCAGGCGGCGATCTAAGGGAGAATTCAAACCCAGTACGTGATCGATCAGGAGAAGAGAGTATGGCGACCAGCAGCATCGCGACAAAAGAACTGGTGAAATACCGCGTGGAGGAAGGCGTGGCGGTTTTTGAGATGGACGATCCGCCGGCGAACACCTACACGTACGAGATGATGCAGCAGCTTGACGCTGCCATCCTGAAGGCGCGCATGGACGAATCGGTTCACGTCATCGTGATTCGAGGCGCAGGCGAGAAGTTTTTCTCGGCGGGCGCAAGCATCCCGATGCTGTCGAAGGTCGATCCGCAGTTCAAATATTACTTTTGCCTTCATGCGAACGAAACGCTTTGCCGGCTGGAGCAAACACCGAAGCTGGTGATTGCGGCATTGAACGGACACACCGTAGGAGGCGGCCTGGAGATTGCGCTTGCTTGCGACATCCGCATCGCGAAGAAAGAGGGAGGCAAGATCGGTCTGCCGGAAGTGAACCTGGGTGTGTTGCCCGGCACCGGAGGAACGCAGCGGTTTGCGCGGGCAATTGGGCGCGCACGTTCGATTGAACTGATGGCCACGGGGCGGACCTTCAGCTTCGAAGAGGCGCTGGAGATGGGCCTGATTCACTACATTTACGAACGCAGCTCTTTCTGGGAAGACGTGATGATTTACGCCAGGCAGTTCTGCCCTCCCAATAAGGCTTCGCGGGCCGTGGGCCGGATCAAGCGCTCCGTCGTCACCGGTGCGGAAATCCCGTTCGCGGAAGCGCTCGGGCTTGAACGGGAGTTGCAGCAATTGCTCTTCACCAGCGAGGACGCAAAGGAAGGACTGGCGGCCTACGTGGAAAAACGCGCCGCAAACTTCAAAGGGAAGTAGAATCCAGGGTGGAGTTCACTTTTTGAGATTTGCGATCGAGTGAAGCGCTCATGAAGACCCTGCCCGATTATCTTCGAAAAGGAATGAAACTTATCATCGTTGGCTGCAATCCAAGCGAATCCTCCGTGCGCGCCGGGCATTACTACGCCGGGCGCAACAACCAATTCTGGCCCATTCTGTTTGAGAGCGGCGTGGTGCCGGAACCTTTCGATTATCCGGACGACCGCCGGATCATCGAATTCGGTATCGGCCTGACGGATCTTGTGAAGCGGCCGACCAAGGGTGTCGAGGAACTGAAGCGCGAGGATTTTGCCGAAGGACGCATCGTGCTCTCACAAAAGCTGGAGGAATTCGCGCCGCGCGTTGTGGCGTTCAACGGGAAAATTGCGTATGAACAATTTGCCCAGCGCAAATGCAAATTCGGCCTGCAGAAGGAACTACTCTACGGGGCCCGGGTGTATGTAGTGCCGTCGACGAGTGGCCAGAACGCGCAGGGCAAGGCGGAAAAGCTGAAGCACTTTCGTGGGCTGGCGCGGCTTGTTGAGGAGTCCTCGAAGGCCAGAGAAACGCAAAGAGCTTAGGGAAGAAGAAGCAGAGGGAAACATGAGTCAGGCTAGCCATTCCGCGGCACATGAGCCGGTTCTTTTGGAGACGCGCGAGAAGTCGATTGTGACTCTGGCGATGAACAGGCCGGAGCGCCTCAACGCGTTGGATCATCACCTCGCCACAGCGCTGAATGAAGCGCTATCGCGGATTGCGGGGGACACCACGGTGCACGTGGTGATTCTGACGGGGGCGGGCCGGGCCTTCTGCGCGGGAGGCGATCTGGCGGTCATTGGAAAAGGGCGATCCACGGGAGACGATACGGAACTTGGGCCAATCCTGCGCGCCGGAATGCAGGCGGTTCTGAAGATCCGTACGATGCCGCAACCCGTGATTGCAGCGGTGAATGGTCCCGCGGCGGGCGCGGGGATGAATCTGGCGCTGGCGTCGGACATTCGCGTGGCAACGGAAGACGCCGTATTTGGACAGAACTTCGCGAAGGTTGGCCTGTTTCCGGATTACGGGGGCACTTACTTTTTGCCGCAGTTGATTGGCCCCGCTAAGGCGGCCGAGCTTTTTTACACAGGGGACATGATTGATGCCAAAACTGCGTTGCGCCTCGGTGTGGTGAATCACGTTTTTCCCGCGGACCACTTTCAGGCCGAAGTGCAAAGCCTGGCCGCAAAAATCGCTACTGGCCCGCAGGTAGCTATTCGTGCCGTGAAACAGACGATCTTTGCACGCGATGGAGAGGCGCTGTCGGAAGCTCTCGAAAGAGAAGTCCAGCATCAGCTCGAGTGTTTTCATTCGAACGACTGCATGGAAGGGATCCGCGCATTCCTCGAAAAGCGTCCGCCCAGTTTTCGCGGGCAGTGACGGAGACGCACTTTACCTTGCTGCGCCGCGTGGCAGGTCTAACGCGGCGGGAAATCTCGCTCCCAGGAGGTTGAAGCATGCCGGCAACTCGCTTGTCCACATTTGACGATTGGGTCGACCTGTTCCGGGTCTGGCAAAAGGACATCGGTGTGGCGTATCCGGAGATCGCCAATTACAAGTTCGAAGCCAAGTTCGGGCCGACGCGCTCGAACGAAATTGAATTCGGGGCGTACAAAGGGCGCCCGAAGTGGGAAAAGGTGATGCAGATTCCAGATCAGCGCATGCGGGACGCGCTGCTGAATCTGATCGTCTACCAGGGCGACACGGAATTTGCTTCCGTGGAACAGCAGCGGCGGCTGTTTGAAACGGCGCCCAGCGAACACGATCGCCAATCTCTTTGCCGCGTGGTGACGGAGGAGATGCGGCACGGCTGGCAGATGTGCTACCTGCTGATGAATCACTTCGGCTATAGCGGACGCGTGGAAGCACAGAAGATGCTGGAGCGTCGGGCATTTGACCAGAAGCGCTTGCTTGGTGCGTTCAACCAGGATGTGAACAACTGGCTGGACTTTTTTGTGTATACGGATTTTGTCGATCGCGACGGGAAGTATCAGCTGACGATGCTGAGCTTTTCAGGATTTGCGCCGTTGGCGCAGTCCATGATTCCCATGCTCAAGGAAGAGTCTTTCCATCTGGGGACCGGGCAGGACGGCATCAAGCGAATCGTGAAGGCCGGCGTGATTCCCCAGCAGGTCATTCAGAAATACATCAACAAATGGATTCCCGTAAGCCTGGATCTTTTTGGTGTGGACCGTTCCAGCTCCGCGCATTGGTTCTATGTTTGGGGGCTGAAGGGCCGTTATGACGAACCGACGGCGCAAGCGGAAGCGAACCTGGAGCGCATGAACGAGCATAGCCGCGAGCTCTACCGCCAGGAATGCGTCAAGCTGGTCGACATGATCAACAAGAATGTGCCCGCGGGGCAGCCGAAGCTTTATGTGCCGGATGTAAAGTTCAATCGCAACATTGGCGAGTTCGCGCGCCAGCCGTATAGCGTGACCGGCGAGCTGCTGAGCGAACAGGCGTACGAGGAACATTTGCGCGAGATGCTTCCGCAGACACAAGATCTTATTCTGGTAAACGAAATCCAATCGATGGAAAGGCAATGGATTTCACCGAAAGGCTCGATCCAGTAACCGTACTTAATCGGTGGGGCGCCGCGCTGGAGCCGAACTGTTCGGTGGAATATCTTGGGAGCGTGGGCCTATGGCAAAAGTTAGCGCAGGCAGGCTCGCGGGTCTGTTGTTCGGATGTCTGGTCGTAGGAGTGATGGTGTTCATGATGGTTGTGATTTTGAGCAACTTGATCTCCGGCGAATAAAAAGAACTGGCGAGCAAGAGCGGTTTTTCGAAAAAAGTCGCACAAATTATTGACAAAAACTCAAGGAGCGAAATGAACGACCTGGAAATCATGCCGCTTGAAGTGAAGAAGCGCCTGGACAATGGGGAAAAGCTGATGCTCGTGGACGTGCGCGAGCCTCAGGAGTACGCGATCTGCCGGATCGAAGGTGCCGTGCTCATTCCCATGGGCACGATCCCGGCAAATCTGCAAAGGCTGGACTCGGATGAAGACGTGATTTTCTTTTGCCATCACGGGATGCGGAGCATGGACGTGGCGAACTGGCTGCGCGCGCAGGGCGTGAAATCGGCGAAGTCGATGGCTGGGGGGATCGATCGCTGGTCCCTGGAGGTCGATCCGAAGGTTCCCCGATACTGAGCAGGCTGAACTGAGAGAAAAATGGCTGCTTCAAAAACTACCTTCTATCAAAAGCCCACGTGTACGACCTGCCGCAAGGCTAAGGCTCTGTTGCAGGAGCTCAAAGTCGATTTCACGGCGCGAGACCTCGATAAAGAAAGAATGAGCGAGGCGGAACTGGATCAGTTGATTGGAGATCGCGACCACAGAGGGTTTCTCAACACAAGGAATGAGCTCTACCGTAGCCGCAAAATGGGGGAGAAGCCGCCCAGCCGGGCCGAAGCGCTGAGGCTGATGGCGAAGGAGCCGAATCTGATTCGCCGGCCTCTGCTCGTCCGCGGGGCGCAGATCATCGTCGGTTTTGACGAAGCGGCTTACCGAAAATTACACAAATAGTCTTTCAATGTGACGGGAGAATCAGGTGGAAGTCAAAACCATCGCCGTGATCGGCGCGGGTACCATGGGCCGCGGTATTGCTTACGCCTCCGCGCTTGGCGGCTTCCAGACGGTTCTGGAGGACGTGAACGACGCCGTGCTCGGAAAAGCGATGGCCTGGATTCGTGAAGCGTTCGAGGAAGGTGTGAAGCGAGGAAAAGTCGAGGCATCTGTTGGCGATGCAGCGATGGCGCGGATCACCACGTGTAATGCGGTGAATGAAGCGGTTCGCGACGCGGAGCTGATCATCGAAGCGGTTCCCGAGGTGGTAGAAATGAAGAAGGAGGTTTTCGCCATCTTAGATAAGGCGGCCAAGCCGGGCACGATTTTCGCGAGCAATACGTCGTCTCTTTCCATCAGCGATTTCACGGATGTTCTGGCGGGGCGCGATCGTTGCATCGGGATGCATTTCTTCAATCCCGTGCCGAAGATGCGGCTGGTCGAGCTCGTTCGAACCGCACATACGTCAGACGACACCGTAGCAAGTTGCATGGCCGCAGCGCATCGAATGCACAAGGACACGGTCATCGTTAATGAAGCTCCGGGCTTTATTACGTCGCGGATCAATGCGCTTATCGGGAACGAAGCTTTCGCCATGCTTGAAGCGGGCGTCGCCTCGGCGGGTGATATCGACAAAGCCGTCAAGCTCGGACTGAATCATCCCATGGGCCCGTTCGAGATGGTCGATCTGGTGGGGTTGGATGTACGCCTGAAAATCCTCGAATACCTGCACCGAACTCTTGGTGAAAAATACCGGCCCAACGCGCTGCTCCGGCAATATGTTCAGGAAGGACGGCTGGGGCGCAAAACAGGGCGCGGAGTGTATGATTACACGCATCACGACCAGCACCACGGCAAGCCGTAGCCCACTCTGGCAAGAAAGCAAATCATGAAACCCATCAGCGAGCGCATTCTCATTCAACAAGGCGACATCACAGAGATGGATACCGATGCCATCGTGAACGCAGCCAACAACGATCTGATCCTCGGCGCTGGCGTTGCTGGGGCGATTCACCGCAAGGGCGGCGATTCCATTCAGGAAGAGTGCAACGAGATTGGCAGCATTCCCGTCGGCTACGCGGCCATCACCGGCGGCGGGAATCTGAAGGCGCGTTATGTGATTCACGCGGCGAGCATGGGGCTGGGCGACGTCCCCACGACCGCCAAATCGCTGCGCACGTCGATGGCGCATTCCTTGCGGCTGGCCGCCGAGCGCAAACTGAAGAGCATTGCGTTTCCCGCCGTCGGCACCGGCGTTTCCGGATTTCCCATGGACGAATGTGCGGAAATCATGCTGGCGGAAGCGGTGCAGCACCTGAGGGGGGAAACCTCCCTGGAAACGATTTACTTTGTGCTGTTCGACGCGCGGGCTTGCGACACCTTCCAACGGACATGGGACAAATTGCAGAAGGATCTCGCCGCCGGAGCTGCCGGCGCGTGACTCCTCTTGCCGCGCTGCTGGCCGAGCGCATCCGCCGCTTCGGCCCCATCACGTTCGCGGAATACATGCGCGAATGTCTCTATCATCCTGTGCACGGCTACTACAGCCAGCCGGAAGCGCGCCGCTTTGCGGACTACTACACAAGTGTGGATGTGCATCCGATTTTTGGACGGCTACTGGCGCGGCAGTTTGCCGAAATGTGGGAGCAACTCGGGCGCCCGGCGGGCTTTCGCCTCGTGGAAGCGGCTGCGGGGACGGGGCGGCTGGCGCGGCATGTGCTCGATTTTGCGGAAACCAACCTGCCGGAATTTTACAGATCGATTCGCTACGTCGCGGTGGAGCGATCTCCGGCACGATGCGATCAGTTGACGGGGCATCTTGCCCGTCACATAGCGGAAGGCCGTTGCGACACCGCTATCGAGATGCCCGGAAAGATTCCCGTGGGCTGTGCGTTTTCGAATGAGCTGCTGGATGCCCTTCCGGTGCATCGAGTGGTTCAGCAAGACGGCGCACTACAAGAGATTTTTGTTGCGAGTGGTGGCGCCGGATTTTCGGAAGTTCAGAAGCCGGTTTCGACCTGCGCTATTTCCGAATATTTCGCTGCGCAAGGGATAACACTTGTGGAAGGGCAGCAGGCCGAAGCTGGACTCGAAGCTTGCGACTGGATCGGCGAGGTCGGCCGCCGGCTGGACTGCGGCTTCGTTCTCACCATCGACTACGGCCACGAGGCTTCGGACTTGTTCGATGCGCTCCACATGGCGGGCACGGTCCTGGCTTACGCGAATCATCGCGCCGGCGAGGATTTCTACGCCGCACCGGGCGAACAGGACCTGACAGCGCATGTGAACTTCACCGCGTTGCGGAAATGGGGAGAGCGCTCCGGTCTGCGCTGGCTGGGGCTCGTGTCGCAGACGGCGTTTCTACTCGCGTTGGGACAGGGGAATGACTTTGCAGATTTATACGACGAGGGAATGAGCGAGACGGAACGCGTGCGGGCGCGTCTGCAGTTGAAGACCCTGATCTTCCCCGAAGGGATGGGAGAACGGTTTAATGTTCTGGTGCAGCAGAAAGGGATGCCGGAGGCACGGCTCACCGGGCTTTCCGGCATCTAGAAAATTGTCTAGGTGTCGCTCTAAGCTCCCGCTTCAGATAGCGGCCGCTACACAAGCCAAACGAACCCCCCGTCATCCTTCCTAGCGCATTATTTTTGAGACGAGCTTGGCTCTTCCTCCAGCTTCTTCAACATCGTCGTGGCGTTGGAATTCTTGGGATTGAGATCGAGCGACTTTTTGTAATTCTGGATGGATAGTTCCTTGTCGCCATTGTCCTTGTAGGCCTCGGCAAGGCTGTCGTAGACGTTCCACGAGCTGGGATGAAGTTCCACATTCAATTGAAAGACGCGTACTGCGTCCGCAAATTTCTTCAGGGACAACAATTGATAGCCGGTGGAGTTGACGGAATCCTCGGAAATATCCCCGCGCATCAACGCCGGGCGGAATTGGCTAATGGCCGCGTTTGCTCCTTTATCGCGAGCCGTTTTGGCGAACTGCATGGCGGGCGAGTCGTAGCTGTCGTACTTGAGCCACTGCAGCGCGGGCTGGTCACCGCCGATCGACGTGCGCAGCAGCGGCGTAAGAAGAGATAGGCCGTTCTCTCCATCCATGAAGAACACCGCGCCGATCTTCTGATGCGGATAGGCCACTACGTAACACTTGAATCTCCCGTTGTCTCCCCAATGCCAAAGCGATTCGCCTTGCGTAGTCTCCTGGATGCCGATGCCAAGCCCCCAAAACACACTCTTTGAAAGTTCCTTTGGTTCACGTTCAGTGCAGTTTGTGCACTCCGGATCAACGGGAACCTGTGGCCGTTCCATTTCCTTAAGCGTTTTCCTGGACAGGCCAGTCCCGTTTAGCAATGCTTCGATGAATAGCGCGTAATCGCCTGGCGTTGTCTGGAGGCTGGCGGCAGCATTGGCGTCTTTAGGCTTGGATTTTTCGCCTGCCTGGCCGGCGCCATCATGGGGCAGAGCCGTACGCGCGTCGAACTCGGGGCGCCAGACGTAGCTACTGCTCCTCATATGCAAAGGGACGAAAACCGCTTCCGTCATGTAGTCGTTCAAGGGCTTGCCTGTGATTTGCTCCACCACTTTCTGAAGATAGACGAAGCCCTCGCCGGAGTAGCTGAATCGTTCGCCCGGCGTAAAGTGAATCGTCAGCGGGTTTCCGTCTCCGCGCCAGTTGGGGAAACCCGTTCGGTGGCTCAGAACGTAACGCGCGGTGATCTTGTCCAGGCGCGGATCGCCTTCGATGTACGGCTTTGGCAGATATTTGGAGAGAGGAGTATCGAGGTCCAGCTTACCCTGGTCTACGAGCTTGAGGACGCCATAAGCGAAAACGGGTTTGCTCAGCGAAGCCGCTTCGAAAATGGTCTCGTTCATGGCGGGCTGACCCGATGCGGCATCCCGCACACCAAAAGTGTGGACCCAGTACGTTTTTCCATCGCGAATCAGGGCGAGGGAAAGGCCCGGAACCGTGGCGTCTTTCGACAGTTCGGGCACCTGCTTTTGCAAGGCCGCTATTGTCGCGGAGTCCGGCTTGCGTAGTGACGGTACTTTTCCGGTGCTCGATGTATCCGCCTGAGAGCGGAAAGGAAGCAAAAGCGCGGCCAGCGCCAGAGCCATTCGCGCGGCGGAACGGAGTCTGTTCATGTTTCACCTTTGCTGCTATTGAAGACGTGCGAGCGGGGCAAAAGTCACGCGAGCACACCCCTGACGCGAAAGTCTCAACTTGTATTACGAGGGGAGTGGGGAAGAAGTTCCAGCCTCTTTACGGATTTGGCTTCTTCAGCACCGGCTTGTCGCTGGGCTCGGGAATATCGGCCTTGTTCTTGGCCGGTTCCTGCTGGCTGCCTGTGGCGGCCACAGGCTGTACGACGGCGCCTTCGGTGTAGGGCTTCTTGATCAACGCCTCGACATACTGTTGAGCCCCGCCGGTATTGTCGTTGGTCTGGCGGGCCCTGTCGTACTCGTGCAGGGCGCGTTCTCGCTGGCCGAGCAAATCGAAGATCTTCCCGAGGTAGATGTGGCCCCAGACCTCCGTCCACTTTTCCGAGGGTTCCGGCACGGTGGCCAACGCCTCGCGAAAGGCGTTGGCAGCGGCTTGATAGTTTTTCTCGTAGAAGAACGCCTCGCCCATGCGGAAGTTGGCCAAAGAACGATTCGGCTGAATACTTAAGGCCTTCTGGTATTGCTGCACAGCGTCATAGTATTTGCCGATTTCCGCGAGTTCCTCGCCGCGGGCAATGGCAGCGCGCGCTCGTAAGCCCGGCGTGCTCTTCAGAATCGTATTGTTGGGATCGACGTGAATGCCGCCAGGCTTGGGCCTGCCGAAGGTCTCCACCTCAAAAGGCGATTCAGTTCCCGCAACATCGACGACCTTGGTTTCCGGATTTCCCTCAGTATCGATGCGCACCTGAATGGGCATGCTGAAGGTGTCGATGGGCTGCTTGATCTTGCCGAGAATACGGAAGCCCTTGCGTGTGCGGTACACCACGTATTCCAGCGTGAATTCCGGGATGCCCGTGGAATTCAGCCATTGCGCAAAGAAGCTCTGGAGGTTCGGCGGATCCGAGCCCCTCGGCGTGCTCGCTGCGGCCTGAGCCATGGCCATGTTTTCGAAGTCGGCCACCGTCGCGGTTTTGCCCTCGTATTTCGCGTAGAACTGGTGCAGCAAATATTTGAACGGCGCGTCGCCCAGTTGCGCGCGCAGCATGTGAAACAGCATCGCGCCCTTGTTCATCACCACGGAGCGGTACTCGGGCGTGTAAGGAATCAGGCGCGCGGATTGAGCGACGGGAGGAGAATTGTCGTACATCAATGAGCCGACGGCAAATTCGTCGACGGCGCGCAAGCCGGCCTCTTTGCCGATAGCCTGCTCAGCGTAAAGCTCTTCGGAATAGCGGGCCAAACCATCGCTGATCCACACATCCGCCGGACTCGCGGGAAGAACGCCGTTCCCCCACCACTGTGAGGCTACAAGCTGGCTCAAAAGGCGGTCGCTTCCTTTCGGGTCCCACAGACGCTGCGAGAGCATGACGACGCCAGGGCCTGCAAAACTACGAAGCGTGCCATCCGGCAATTGCACTACAGTCAGATCGGGATCCTGCAATTGGCCGAACATGTCCGCGAAGATGACTTCCTGATGCGCGACGTTGTTTGCAAACTCCTGCGCTTTCGCGGATTGCGTTGGAGGAGCATAGACGGCGACATTGATTCCCTCGGCCTGCTTCGGATTCAGTTGCAGGGGGCCGATCACGAAGGAACCGTACGGCTCCGGCTTATCGCCGCGAAAGGTGTACATCAGACGCTTGCCCTCCGCGGGCGAGCGCATGGGCATCGGCTGGGGCGACTCTGCTTTACCGGTTCCAACAGCGGCGACGCTTTCCGGAACGTTCAGCTTGAATATGGCCGTGTAGCGGTTCGAAGGATAATTCGTCAGGGGAAACCAGCGCGAGGGCAGAAGCAGGTACGACCAGTCCTTGTTGACCGAGGCCACACGCACGTTCGGCACGGGACTGTTTTCCTCGTTGGCCAGCAGCCCGCCATAGCTGAACGTGAGCGTCACCGTCTGCCGCGCAGGCACAGGCGAAGGCAGGGTAATCACGAGATACATGGGATTCTGCGGCTCGCGCTCAAAGGGAAGTGTCTTTCCATCTGCGCCCTTGATCTCCCGCACTTCCATGTTCTCGTGGAGCTCCACGCGCACAACCTGCGAGACTTCCTGCGCGCGGAATTCCACTTTCGCCACAACGTTGATGCCTTGCGCCACGGTGTCCAGGTAAGCGGAGACTTCATAGTGATCGGCGAGGAAACTCGGGCCCTGAATGAGCGGAACGGCTTGCGTCTGGGGAGCCTGCACGGGAGCGTGTTGTTCTTGGGCTGTAACGGCAGAGAGGCACAGGGCACAGAGGATCAGCAAGACCGGCGCGCGCAGGGGCCAGGTCCATGGGCGAAGGGTCATCGATGTCCTTTCAAAACCGTTCACGCGGAAGCCTTAATATAGGATAACAAGGGCTTAAGAAGCGTTGCCAGCGCCCGATTTCAAGAAAGATGCAATCGAGTCTGCCGCGCGATCCACGGCGCCGGGTGGTCCCAGGCGCTGGCGCACTTCAGCCAATCCAGCCCGCATCGAGCTTCGGGCGTTTGGTTCCTGCAAAAGCCGAAGGATGTCCGCGGCCACGCGATCCGGCGTGAAATCGTCTTGCACAAGCTCGGGCACAACCTTTTTTTCGGCAATCAGGTTGACCATCGCAAAATAGGGCGTTCGGACGAGAGGTTTGGCCAAAGTCGCCGTAAGCGGAGAGACACGGTAGACGACGACCATGGGAGCGTCGAGCAGCGCGGCTTCCACAGTAGCGGTGCCGCTCGAAACGATGGAGGCATCGGCCGCTGCCAGAGCGTTGTAGGTTTCGCCCTCAATGACAATCGGTTTCACGGAGTGAGGCCAGCCGGCCTTCAGAAAGGGCACGTCTTTCGGATGAGCAGCAGCAACCACAAATTGCGCCGGCACTTTTGCATGGATGCGCGCGCACGCCTCCTGGAGCACGGGGAGATGATGCTCGAGTTCGGCTCTTCGGCTGCCCGGCAGGACCGCAACCAGCGGTGAACTGGACGAGAGCACGTGAGACTCGCAGAACTGGCGCCGGTTTTTCGTGGCCTCTACATTTCCCACCAGCGGATGGCCAATGAATTCCGTGGGGACGCCAGCCTTGCTGAAAAATTCCTTTTCAAAGGGGAAGATGCACAGCGCTTTTTCGAAGCGGCGGCGGATCAGGCTCACCCGCCACGGCCGCCAGGCCCAGAATTGTGGGCAGATATAGTAAACGTTGCGGATGCCTTTGGGCTTTAACTTCCTGGCCAGACGCAGGTGAAAGCCGGGGAAATCGGTGAGGATAGCGGCCGCGGGCCGCCGCTTTTCGGCTTCCTCAACGATGCGCTCCATTGCCTTCAGCAACGAGGGCAGGTGCTTCACGATTTCGGTGATGCCGACCACCGCAACTTCTTCGTAATTCGTAATGATTTCCACGCCCGCCGATTGCATGTGCGGGCCGCCCATGCCGAAAATACGCACGTCCAGCCGGGCTTGCAAAGCGGTTGCCAGCTCGGCTGCGTACATGTCTCCGGAAGCTTCACCGGCGGAGAGAAGTAAAGGAATCGGCGGCATGGAAAAGAGATCGTTTTAGTCGTTTGCGGGCAAAGGAGCCGGCAAGGCAGACGAGCCTGCCGGCGGATGAACACCGTTGCCGTTGTGTAATTCCTGCTCTTTGTATTGTAGCTGGTACAAGCGGAAATAGATGCCACGGAGTGCGAGCAGTTCCTGGTGCGCGCCCTGTTCGCGCAGGCGGCCTTTGTGGAATACAAGGATACGATCGGCGTGTTGAATCGTGCTTAGGCGATGCGCGATAACGACGGCCGTACGCCCGGACAACAGGCGGTTCAACGCCTCGCGAATCTGCAATTCGGTTTTGGTGTCGACGCTGGAGGTGGCTTCGTCAAGGATCAGGAAACGCGGATTGTGCGCCAGCGCGCGAGCGAAGCTGATGAGCTGCCGCTGGCCGACGGAGAGCGTGGAGCCTCGCTCGTTGACCTCTGTTGCCACGCCTTGCGTCAGGGATTTGACGAACTCGCCGAGGCCTATTTCGTCCAAAGCAAATTCCACGTCCTGGCGCGTGATTCCCGGAGTACCCAATCGCACATTGGTTTCGATAGTCCCGGTAAAGAGAAACGGATCCTGCAGCACAATCCCGAACTGACGGCGCAACTGCTGAAGATTCAGCAAACGGATGTCGATTCCGTCCAGGAGAATCTGCCCGCGCTGAATGTCGTAGAAGCGAAGCAGCAGGGAAATGACAGTCGTTTTTCCAGCGCCGGTGTGACCCACAATAGCGAAGGTTTCGCCAGGGGATACACGGAAGGAGACGTCGCGCAGGACCCAATCTTCATCGGCGGGCTCAGGGACGTTCTTATAACTGAACCAGACGTTACGGAATTCGATTTCACCGCGCGGAGAGACGAGTTTCTGGGCATTCGGGCTCGAATCGATGGTTACAGGCTCGTCCAGGAGCTTGAAGATGCGCTCGGAAGCGGCCATGGCGGACTGCAGAATGTTGAACTTCTCGCTCAGGTCCTGAATGGGACGGAAGAACCGCTGCGCAAACATCGTGAACATGGTGAGCACGCCCAGCGTCAGGGTGTTGTGCAAGATGCGCATGCCGCCTGCCCAATAAATCAGCGCAATCGTGGCAAAGTTCAGGAATTCCACCGCTGGGTAGAACAAGGCGTACGCAAGAATGGCATCGCGCCACGCCAGCATGTTGTCCTTGTTTCGCCGTGCAAACTCCTGGCGGGCCTTGCGCTCGCGGTTGAAGAGTTGCACCACGCTCATGCCGGAGATGTACTCTTGCAGGAACGCGTTTATGCGCGCGATGGCGGTGCGGATTTTGCGGTTGGCGTCGCGCACATACTTGCGGAAGATGAGCGTGACCACAAGGATAAACGGGAGAACCGCGAGCGCGTCCACGGCCAGCCTCGCGTCGATGACAAACAGAACAATGGCCATGACCGCGAGCAGGAAGAAGTCGTTGATCATGGTGACCACGCCTGCGGCGAACAGATCGTTCAGCGCGTCAACGTCGGTGGTCACGCGCGTCATGAGCCGACCCACGGGATTGCGGTCGAAGTAGCTCATCGGCAGGCGTTGCAGGCGGCCAAAGATCTCGGTCCGCATGTCATACATCGTTTCTTGCCCGACGCGCTGCATGATGCGGATCTGGATGTATTGCGCTAGAAAATCAAACGCCAGCACAAACAGATAGACCAGGCTGATCCAAACCAAACCGAGCTTTGCCTTCGAAATGGCCAGCTGGTGGGCAAACCCCGGCACTAGATACCAGTCGATTGCCTTCCCGAACAGAACGGGCGGGGCCAATTCCAGGGGTGTAACCACCGCCACCAGGGACAGTGCGACAATCACGCTCCACTTGTACGGCGCCATATACTGCAACAGCCGCCTCATCAGGCGCGAATCGTATGCCTTGCCGAGTGCCTCTTCTTCGTGCATCGTGCTCATGCGCGTTCGAGCTCTTCTTCCAGCAACTGCTTCTGGTAAAGGTCGGCGTAGTAGCCGCCGCGTTCCAGCAATTCCTCGTGCGTTCCGGATTCGATGATGGCCCCGTCTTTCACCACCACAATCTTGTCCGCGTCGCGAACCGTGGAGGTGCGATGCGCGATCAGGATCGTCGTGCGGCCGCGCATCACGCCGCGGAGGCGCCCGAGGATTTTTTCCTCGGTTTGCGTGTCGACGGCGGAAAGGGAATCGTCCAGGATCAGGATGCGCGGATCGCGAACCACCGCGCGGGCGATGGCGGATCGCTGCTTTTGCCCGCCGGAGAGGGTGATGCCGCGTTCGCCCACCATAGTTTCGTAGCGGTTAGTGAACCCCTCAATGTCTTCATGGACATTCGCGATCTTTGCGGCTTCCAGAATTTGCGGCTCGTCGTGTTCTTCCATGCCAAAGGCGATATTCTCTCCCACGGTTTCGCTGAAGAGGTATGTGTCTTGCGGCACGTACCCGATGGCGCGACGGAGCGTCTCTAGCGGCCATTCGCGGATAGGTCGGCCGTCGATCAGGATTTCGCCTTCCGGAGCCTCCCAGAGCCGTGCAATCAGGGAGGCCAGAGTGGTCTTGCCGCTCCCCGTTGGTCCGACCACGGCTACGGTTGTGCCTGGCGGGATCTTCAGACTGATGTTGCGCAAGACGGGCCGGGATTCCGTGCCGTGTCCATTCGCGCCGCTGTTGCCATTGCCGGAAATGGCGGTTGGATACGTGAATGTCAGATTGCGAAATTCGATTTCGCCTTCAATGCGCGCGTCTCTCGGCATGGTCGCGTAGCGGTCATCGATTTGCGGCTTGGCTTCGAGAATGTAGTTCAGGCGTCCCATGGAAGCGGCGCCGCGCTGGAAAATATTCGTGACCCAACCTAGCGCGATCATCGGCCAGACGAGAAAACCGAGATAAGTATTGAAGGTGATGAGCGAACCCAAAGACATCTGGCCATTCAGAAACTGATAGCCACCCTGCCATAGAACGATCAAAAACGTGGTGCCGATCATGGCCTGCAGCGAAGGCATGAACATGCTCCAGGTGCGAATCAGGCGGACGTTCTTTGCCACGTAATCACGATTTGGCTCGTCGAAGCCTTTCACTTCGGCTTCTTCCTGCGTATAAGCGCGGACCACGCGCACGCCGGCAAGGTTTTCCTGCACTTTTGCAGAAAGCGTGGCGAGCGCCGCTTGAATGCTTTCGTACAACTCGTGAATGATCTTGCCGAAATACCAGACGGCGACAGCGACAATGGGCGCGGGCAAGAGCACCCAGAGCGTGAGGGACTTCGACAGGATGATCATCACCGAAATGGACACCACCATGGTCACGATGGTTGTGCCGCTGTACATGATTCCGGGTCCCAAAACCATGCGAACGGAGTTGAGGTCGTTCGTCGCGCGAGACATTAATTCGCCCGTGCGGTTGCGCACGTAAAACTCCGGCTCCATGACGAGAAGCCGGTCCAGAAGATCATTGCGAATATCAAACTCGATGTCGCGGGAAATGCCGATCAGGATCCAGCGCGTGCTGAAGGACATGATGCCCTTGACGAGAATGCACGCCACCAGGACCAGAACATAAATCAACACAGTGCGCCGGCTGTTCGGCTGGTAGTACGGCACAAGATTGGAGAGCCAGTTTAGCGGCGCAACGTCTCTTGAGCCGCGCATGGCTTGTTCGAAGGGGTGCTGGCTCCCGGCCAGCGTGTCCGTGATGATGCCCGTCGTCAGCGGAACGATGCTGCCGATTAGGCCCATCAGGATGAGCGTCAGAAAGCCGAGGGCGATCGCGCCTTTGTAGCGCCCAAGATACGGTAACAGGCCACGAAGGTTCCGCCCCGCGGACGTTTTTGCGGGGGAGTTCGCGGGTTTGCGCCCGGCCTGTGCTGTGGCGGGCTCGCTCATCGCAGCATGGACCTCGGAGAGCCGATCGAGGGGGCCTCGGTCAGGAAATGCTGATAGGAAAGGTCCATGGACTGGTAACGCTTGGTGGCGGGGTTCCAACGGACGGCAATTGGCAATGTCTTTTCATTGCTGCCTTGCTTCACGGGGGTCAGGTAAAGAGACATACCTTTGTCCGGGCTGTTTTCATACTGAAGCTTCCAGCCGGTCACGGCCTCGAGCGGGGTCAAGGCAAGGTATCCTTTCTGGTTCTTCAAGTACTCGTCGGCGCGGAAGAGTTCGGTCCACTTTCCGTTCGCATTTTCCGCCACGACAGCTCGCGTCACAACGGTCCCAGCAACCGTGCTCTTGGGCGTATTAGGTAGGACGTTAGCGGCGAGGATTTGTTGCATCCCGTTTTTGGCCAAGTCGCCGTAGAGCAGCACTTGGGCGTCGCTCCCCAGAAGGGCCGTGGCGGCGTCCTGAAATTCTTGGGGAACCGTGGGTTCGGCAGGTTTTTTCTCGGCTTCGGCAGCGACTTTAGGCGGTTCGGAGCCACAGCCGGAGAAGACCAGACTCAGCGCAAGGAACGCGACGCTGCACAAGCCGTTCGACCGGTGGGAGTGGGTTTTCGATGCCCCTCTTCTATGGGCCAGAGCGCTCTTCCACGACGAGAGCAGAGCAATGAGGGAGCGAGTCATCCAGGTCCTTTCCCAGGTAAACGTTCCGGACTGCAAGGCCATCAGCAACGAGCGCACCGGCTTTCTGCTTCGCTAGAGGCTGGGCGCGGCCAGAGTGATTTCCACGACCCTGCCCGGCTGGCCTTCTTTCTCCCGGGTGCAGAGCACTTCCATCACCTGGGGCACGTCGGGTCCGGCCCAATCAAACGCGTAATACCATAATTCTAACGGCTGGCCGTCCCGCGTGCTAGGGCTCTTCGAATCGGGGGAACCGTAGAGTTGCGCCAGCTTTGGCGTGGAATCACCAATGCGGAGTCCAAGGCCCGTTTTCCAGGGACTAGGAAGGGTGACGTTGCAATCCGCCGTGGAACCGGAATAGAGTCCCACTCGAATCTCCTCGATCTGTTTCTCCTTGCCGCCGTCAATGGTCAGCGATAAGTCCCGGCACTTGTCGAACCACACCGTTTGGTCTCCCGGCTGCTCTTTGCCCTCGCCAAACTGCTTATTGAGCCTCAATGCCCGCGTGAGGTTGTCTTGACCCGGGCGCAAGCCTGCCAGAGTCAGCTCATTGGCGCGATGCGCAGCCGCTTTTTTGGTGGTGAGTTTTGCTTGAGGTGTTTGCGCGCTGGCAAGCGTGGTGGCCAGGAATACTCCGGAGAGTGCCCGCTTCAGAAAGCGGCCGCTACAAAACCCAATTGGCATTTCTCCGGCACCTCTCCTTGCTCAAAAAAAACAAAAACTTAATACTTAAAACTCAAAACTTATTACTTACAACTACCTCTGCGCCAGGATCGCATCCAGGCGCGCCTCAAAATTCTCTTCGCCCTCGCTCCACAATTCGCTGCGTTCCACGGGCAGAGCGGCTTCCACGCTTTCCACCCAGCCGAACAACTTTTGGATGTTTTCCCTGGTCTTCTGGTGATATTGCCTCAGGTTTTCCGGATTGGTCATCCAATTCCGAAAAGTCCTCTCCACGGGATGATCGGAGCTGTCGAAGGGGTTCTTTGCAGCACCCGGAGCCAGCAGTCCCGCGTGCCCGGTGAAAAAATGCTCAAAGCCCAGGTCCGCCTGGAAATGCCCTTCCGTGGCTGCGACGCCGCCGTCGTATGATCTTCCGTGGCAACTGAGCACGAGCGCTTGAGGACCCTGCATCCACTTCGGAGTTTCCATGTCGAAACTCCACAGGTCCCATTGCGCCTGGACAATGTAGGCCGTGTCTTCGTTGATGTGCTGTGCGGCCAGAGCGGCAATCTCCGCCGGGCCGAACTTGCCGTCCTTCAAATCCCACTCGTCCACGGGCATTTCGGATGGATCGACCGCTTGCACCGTGAGTTGCTGAAAATTCCCCTGGCCCTCGGTGAGGGGGGCCGTCGTGAGGAATCGCGCAAACTCCGCGATCATGGTTTGTTCGGAAAAGTCGCGCGTCCAGACGCGCAGATATGCACGGTTCGCCATGGTTTGCCTTTAGAAGTATACATGGCGATGCGGGAGTTATCAGTTTTCCGTGGAAGGCCCTAAGCTTTAAGTTCTAAGTTATAAGTTCTTGAGAGCAAGACGAGACAGATCCGCAGCAGAGAATAAAGAAAAGGCGATAGAGTGTTTTTGCCTTACTTTAGGCTTAGCACTTAAGCCTAAAACTACTTTTGTTGGGTCGACTTCTCAAAGCCCATCGCGATCTGCTGCAAGCGCTCCCGCAGCGTGTCTCCAAATCGCGCGAAGACTTCCGACGTGGCTTCGCGCAAGCGCTCTTCCGCTGTTGCCGCAATCTTTGCAATCACCTCTCGCGACTGATGATCGAGTGTTGCCACGGTGGCCACCATCCAGGAGTTGGAAATGTTTTCGAGCCGCGCGCGGTACTGCTCTGCTCCCTCGTTGCTCAGCTTCCCGAGCGCACCCTGCATTTCCTTGAGATTGGACTCGTTCAGCTTTTTCCAGGAATCCCAAAGCGCCGAGAAGCCTGCTTCCACTCTTTCGCGCGCGTCCGTCACGCCCTTACCCAGGACTTCGTTCATTTCCGTCTGGAAACGCTTCAAGAAGTCCTCCTGCTGGTTGGTCAGCTTCTGACTAAACTCCATGCGCGCGGCATCCATCCGTTCTCGGGATTCCTCCAGCGAACGATTCGTCAGTTCCGTGAAGCCTTCTAGTTCCTGCCGGGCATTGCGCTGAATTTCGTCGGTGAACGCCGCCGACGTGGTATCGGCAGCTTCAGCAAAGAGCAAGCGTACGCGTTCGAAAGACTTATGAACCTCGTCTTCCAGTTGCTGGCGCGTCTGGCTGATGAAGCTGCGGCTGGTATTGTTCAACTCGTTGGCGAAGACGCCGGAGATTTCGCCGGCTTTTTCTCGCAACTGCTTTCCAGAATCATCGACCAGCTTTTCGGTCAGGTTCTGCAGCTGCGTCTGCGTCTTTTTCTCGTACCATTCGGCGGACTTGTAGAGCTCTTCGACAGACTGGTGCTTCAGGTCAGTGGCCTTGCTTTCGAGTTCTTCCAGATGGCGCGAAGTGATTGCCTGAGACGATTCGTTCAGCACCTGTTCCACGCTGCCCAAATTCTCGCGGAAGCGCGCCAGCGATTCAGCAAAGGCATCGTCTGCGGAATGGCGAATGCGATCCTGCTGCATGGTCATAGCGGCGTCGAGCAGCGATCTTCCGCCGGCAAGCCGGTGGATCGCTTCTTCGGTCTGTTGCAGGTGAGGAGCAACCAGCGACTGAATCTGTTGGTCAAACCGTTCCAGAGTCTGGCTGTTGGCAGCCTCAAAGCTGCTCTGAATGCGCGAGTGGATCTCTTCGAACAAAATTTCCGAGCGCCGGTGCAGCTCGTTGCGATGCAGGCTCAGCACATCGTCGAGTTGCGACTGAAAGCCCGTCACGGCCTGATGCTGGACGGTCTCGATGCGCGCCGGGAGTTGCTCTAATCTCTCGGTAGTCTCTTTCGCCTGCGCAAGCGTTTCTTCGAGCCGTTTCGTCTGCGAGTCTAATGATTCTTTTAGAGAATCACTCTGCTTCACGCTTTCTTCCTCGGCTTGTTTGCGAAGTTCTTCCGCGTGGAGTTTCAGTTTGGCGGACGCCCGTTCCTGGGCGCTGCTCAATCCACTTTCCAGTTGTTCTTGCCAGCGGGATTGCGCGGCCTGAACTTCCTGCGTGAGTTGCTCCCGAAGGGCATTCTGCGCTTCCGCTTGCGCGGCGGTCGCGCGCTGTTGCATTTCCGCCACGGCCCCATTCAGGGCTTCGCGATAGGAGCCGGCGGACTCTTCCCGCTGTCGTGCGACCTCCAACGCATTGTTGACGGCCGCTTCCAGCCGGGTGGAAACCTGCGTCTCCGCTAGTTCGGCCTGCATACGGAGCTTCGCAGCGGCTTCGTCCGCTTGCGCGCACAGCGTCTGCAGGGCTTCCTGAGCACTCGAGAGCTGTTTTTCGTGCTGGTCCCTTTGTGCTGCGCCCTCTCGGGCGAGTTGTGCGGTGAGCTGGTGCGTCAATTGTTCCAGTTGCGGAGCGAGCCAGCGTGGCAATTCATTCTTCAACGCTTCCGCGGCTGCGGCCTGGGCCGTGCGTGCGCGCGTTTCGGTCTCTTCCTGGATTGTGCCGACAGCGTGAGCGGTCTCTCGCGCCACTTCTTCGCGGAACGCGGCGAACTTCTGCTCCCACTGTTCGAAGGCTAGGCGACGTTCGGCGCTGACCGCCTGCGCGGCGGCTTCGCGCGCCGCCGCATGAATCTGCTGGCGCGCTTCCGCGAGCAGACGAGCCACTTGCCGTGCAAGCTGCATGGACGCGTCTGTGGCGCTGGCCGGGGCAGGGAACACGCGGATGTTGTCCGGCGTCGCCACTCCGGGTTCCACCTCTTCGATCGGGAGAGGCGCGCCGGCAGGCTGCGTCGGCAGCGGGGCCCCACTTGTGTCCGCAGGTGCAAGCCCGTTGGGGAGAAACGGCGTCTCTTCGGGAAACGCAAACCAATCCTCCGGGGGAAAGCCGATGCCCCACACGTTGCCCGGCAATTCCAGTTCGAGAGCGACTTGAAAGAGTTGACGCACGGTGCGCGGACGTTGAATCCAGGCGACCTTTCCGCGGACGCGGCGCGGGGCGTGCCCGGGCTCAGAGTGGGGTACTTCCAGATTCACCCACATGTTTTTCAGGACGTAATGCTTGGACTGATATCGGCATCCGTGGCAATTGATGATCAACGTCGAAGTGCGTTCGGCAAACGGCCGGCCGAGGGCATCCACTCCGGTTACGACCAGCGGAACGGCCTGGACAATGCGCGTGCTTCTTCTTTTGCGCAGCTCGGTTCCTGCGTTCACAGCGCCTTCGGTAGACATGTCGATACTCTCGTCTGCCAAGTCGGGGCTCTCTTCGTCATTCAGCATCGTCGCCGTACCTTAGCAAATGCGGCCTATGCGCTGCGCCTCTACGATTTCTTGAGAGGCATGCCCTCGGGGCTCTCGCCGCGATGTGCTCCGGTCAGGAACGACCACAGTTCCTTAGCGACCCACACAGGCCCAACCAGCAAATAAACTGGTCCTTGAAAAAACGCCGGTTTGTTTCCCTCAATTCGGTGGCCCAGAAACAGCAACATCCAGCCTCCAATGAAACACACCGCTCCGGCCCTCCAGTGCATGAGCAGCAGGAGAATAATCCCAGCAAAAATGAGCGGAATACCGATGCCGTGGAGCAGTTTGTTCCACCCCGAACTGTGTTCGTGGTCGTACTGGTTCATGTAGTGCGCTAATCCCGGCAAAGCGCACCTCCTACTCCAGTTCCAGGAAGAACTGGCGACGATTGACGGGGACAGTCCACCGTTGGAACGGACTTTATCGTGAATTGGAGTTTTTGCCTAGAGTGACAATCATTCTGTACGTACTAGCTCTTCTGGCCCATCGGTTTTTTGAGTGCCGCGGCTCGCCGCCGCGCTCTACGCCCATCCTAGTGGGCCTCTGTAGCAGCGGCTTTACGCCGTGTCTTGCGATTGAAGATGGGTGCCGCACCCTTTGCTTTTCAAGGGTGCGGATTTTTTCCTTCTCTTCCTGCTTCTATCTTCTATGTAGCGCTGGCTTTCATGCCAGCCCTTTGCCCCTGCGGCTCCTAAAGATCCCGCCGGCCTTCCATCGCCTTCAGCATGGTGACTTCGTCCGCGTATTCGAGATCGGCCCCGACCGGAATACCCACGCCGATGCGCGTGACCCGCACGCCGAGCGGCTTCAGCAACTTGGACAAATACACTGCGGTGGCTTCGCCTTCGGCCGTGGGATTGGTGGCGATGATGATCTCTTCGATCGCGCCGCCCTTTAGCCGCTCGATGAGGCTCTTGATATGTAATTGTTCGGGGCCACGGCCCTGTAGTGGCGAAAGCGATCCGCCAAGCACGTGGTACATGCCGCTATAAGTGCGTGTCTTTTCGATCGCGAGGATGTTATGTGGCTCTTCGACCACGCAAATCGTGCGCTTGTTGCGCGTGGGCCCGGCGCAGTAAAGGCACGGGTCAGAATCCGTGATGTTGTGGCAGGTCGAGCAGGTCCTGATTTTTTCTTTTGCGTCGCGGATCGCATCCGCAAGGCCGAGCGCGTCTTCGGCAGGAATCCGCAACAGATAAAACGCAAGCCTCTGTGCTGTCTTTTGCCCGATGCCGGGCAGGTGCTTCAGTTCGTCGATGAGTCGTTCCACAGGAGCGGCAAAATCTGGCATGCCCTTTGTGTAGCATAAGCCCGCACACCGACGCAAACCGGCGGCGCTATTCCATGGGGTGAAAAATCTCTGTTACTGGGATTGTATAGTAGCCGAACTTCAGATCGGCCGCACACATGTGAGAAGGACTAAAACAAACCTGGAATTTTCAGTCCGGCGAGGCCGGGAAGGCCGCCCGCGAGGCTCTTCATCTGGTTGGCGAGTTCTTCATCGACGCGGCGCGAGGCTTCATTCACAGCCGCGCGGAACAAATCCTGCAACATTTCCTGATCCTTGCTGGCGAACACATCCGGTTCGATTTTTACGTCCAGAACCTGCTTCTGGCCGTTCATTCTGACAGTGACCATTCCGCCGCCGGCGGAGGCTTCCACGGCGACAGCGTTCACTTGCCGCTGCAAGTCTTCCTGCACCTGCCGCAGCCGCGAGAGCATCTGTTGGAGAGCGCTAACTTCCATGTTCATGTGATGCCTCCTTTGCTTACTCGCCGGTGCGTCGCCGCACTTCGGAAATTCTGCCGCCGAACCGTTGCAACATCGATTTCACCATCGGATCATTTTCAAACTGCGCCCGCATTTCCTGCGTGGTCGCAGGCCGGGGCGCGTTTGCATCCTGAACCGTTCCGCTTTCAAGCTTAGCACAGACGCGCACCGTGCGCCCCAGTACCTTGCTCGATGAAGCACGGATCTTCTCTAAAGTTTCTCTCCCTTCGATTAATCCGGCAAACGCGCTCTCTTCCGACGGAAAATAAATGCGAACTTCCGCGCCCTCCAGTTCCCAACGCGATGCGTGTTCCAGAAGTTCGCCGATGAATTTCTGCTGAGACTGAATGGAGGATTTGATTTCGGTGACTTGTTCCGCGCTCAGTCCTGACGCGATCACTTCTTTCTTGGTTTCTGCTTTGGCCGGTTCGGGAGAATCGGCAACGGCCTCCATCGGTTTTCTTGCCGGAGCAGTCGCGGCTGCGGAGCCGCTTGCGTTGACGGCGCTTGCCGTCGCCACAGGCCGCGGCTCGCCCCTTATCTCACCTGTGTGGCGGCCACCTTCTGCTGGTCCTGACGTAGGAAGGGAGGCGGGCGCCTTTTCGGATGAAACACGAGGGGGAAATCCTGCACTGACCGCCCCCGCCGTCGCTGTCCGGGAAGGGAATTGCGGCGCCGCTGCACTCGCCGTGGCGCTTCTCGGTGCTGATCCACCACCCGCTCTTCCACTTGCCCCAGTGCCGAGTTCGGCGAGCAATTCCTCAAGCGGAGCAAGCCGTGCCGCGTTCACCAATCGCAACAAACCCATTTCCAGATGAACGCGGGGGTCCATCTCTCGTCGAACCTCGTTATCGGTCTGCAGCAAAATCTGGAAATAGCGCGTCAGGTCTTCCTCGGCGAAGAGCGCAGCGGCCTTCGCGATGCCCGGGCGCTGCTCGGGCGTGGCGGCAATCAGATCCGAATCCGCGCCGCACACACGCGCGATGAGGAGATTCCTCATGTGGCGGATGGCTTCCCGGCAGAAGTGCTGCAGGTTGCGGCCTTCGCGCTGGAAGCGATGCACCAACGCAAGAGCGCGATCGGCGGAGCGCTCATGGATGGACTCGACGAGTTCTTGCAGAGCGTCTTCTGGAACGACCCCGAGCAGCTCGCGCACTTCCTTGTCCTTGATATCGTCGCCGCAGTAGGCGCGGGCTTGTTCGAGAAGCGAGAGTGCGTCGCGCATGCTGCCTTCGGCCATGCGAGCGATCACACTCAGTGCGCCGTCGTCGATTTTTAGTTTTTCTTCGTTGGCGATGTATTTCAGCCGGCCGGTAATTTCTGCGAAGGTCAGGGCCCGAAAATGGAAATGCTGCGAGCGCGAGCGGATGGTGTCTTCCAGATCTTCCGGCGCGGTCGTCGCCATCACGAAGATCACACGGTCGGGCGGCTCTTCAAGCGTTTTCAGCAGCGCATTCGAAGCTTCTCCCGTAAGCATGTGCGCTTCGTCAAGGATCACGACTTTATGGCGCGCGGCGGCCGGGGCGTAGCGCACCATCTCGCGCAGCTCGCGGATCTGGTCGATGCCGCGATTCGACGCCGCGTCAATTTCGATGACATCCAGTGAAGTTCCCGTGGCAATTTCTTTGCAGGAATCGCATTCGCCGCACGGTTCCGGGGTCGGTCCCTTCACGCAGTTGAGCGCTTTTGCCAGGATGCGCGCCGCCGTGGTTTTTCCCACACCACGCGCTCCGGAGAAAATGTACGCATGCGCCACGCGATTGTTCTTGATCGCGTTTTGCAGAGTTTCCGTGACGTGGGTTTGACCGACGAGATCCGCGAAAGTTTGCGGGCGCCATTTCCGCGCGATCACTTGGTAGGTCATACGTGTCGGGTGCCCCACTCTTTGCGGTTTTTACAAAGCGTGGGTTCATTTTCGGCGCACGCCACCAAAAAGTCAAAACCTCTGTTGCAGCAAGGAGGAGAATGCTAGGCGTCGTTTATTGAACTAAGTCGCGACAACAAATTACTGATCACCCATCGCCGATTGCCTTCTTTAATGCGAGGCCAAACTGCGGAGGAGCAAGCCCTGGTTCCGATATCTGATCGCTGATATCTGATTACTGATATCCGATTACCGATTACTTCCTTCAACTCGAGGAACTTCGGGGTCTCCGCGGCACACTTGGCTAACCCGGTACCGTTGCTCCCTTCCGGGCCTGGCGGGGTTCGCGGGACCTCGTTGCACGGAGCCCGAAGTTCCACGTCTTGGCAGTCGAATTTGTGGACGACTGCTCAAAAAAGTCTAACACAGGTTTCGAGGCGCTCCACTTGCCGGCAACTTTTGCCGCCAGATTGTGGATTGTATTCTCATCGCCCTGTTTACATGTAGCGCTGGCCTTTATGCCAGCCCGTCTTCTGTCCGACACATCAGAAAGCCTCAACCCGTCATTCCGAACGGAGTCTGCGGAGTGAGGAATCTCTCTGTCCATGGCATCGCAATCAAAGATCCAGTGCGTTCGAATATAACTTATAGATTATATTTGACATATAATAAAGTCTCGGCTATCCTGCCTCTATATGTTGCGGGGGCGCTCTCTGCTTGACTTAACGTGGCTTTCGTCTCTCCGGTCACAGGGAATTTTCCGTAACTCCTTTATCTCCCACACATCGCCAGCCCCTACTACTATCTTCGTTATTTTTCGCTGCTTATAGGATAGGGGGTGGGGGAGGGTGCCCAATTACGGTTAACTTGCCAGCCTAACGTTGGAGCGCCGACATTCACTGCGCTGAGGCCTGCTACTCGCCCTAGGGCAACTCCTGCCTCCATGGTGCTCAACTGAGCACATCGGTGTTTGGACTTGCACTTTTTGTTCGGGGGTGACCTAAACTTGGTGGCGGTTGGAGTTCCTCCCCAACCGCCTTGGTGCTATTCGCAACAGCAGCAAGGTCCGCGCGCCAGCGCCCGGTCCCCACCCGGCGGGACCAACACCCCACGTCACGGGGCAATCGCTGCACGACTGTGCAAGCAGGAGGAAGTTCATGAAAGTTGTTTTATCGCTCATTCTCGCGCTGGCCCTGGTGTGCTCCGCCGCCCCGCCGACTTACGCCGAGCCGTCGCGCCAGGTATTGCAAGGAACAGAGATTCATCTCACGCTGCTCACGCCCATCAGCTCGAATCATTCCAAAGAGGGCGATCCGTTCGTTGCCGTGCTGGCGCAGCCGGTAGCGTTTGATAGCCGTATCCTTCTCCCTGCGGGCACGCGGGTGAACGGCGTGATCGGCACGCTCCAGAAGGCTAAAGCCTTTTCGGTGTTCCGCGGGCAGGCGTACATGACGCTGAACTTCAAGACCATCGAGGTCGACAGTCGGCTGATCCCGGTGCAGATGAGCATTCTGGCGATCGGTCAGCCACGCGTGGATTCCTACAGCAAGCCGCGAAAGGACATGAAGATCACCGAAGGCGAAGTCCTGCAAGAGAAGCATGATTACAAGGGCGACGCCATTGGAGTGGCTGTCGGCGGAGGTGGCGGAACTCTGCTCGGGGCAATTTTCAGCAATGTGGGACGCGGCATGGGAATAGGCTTTGCGGCTGGCGCAGTTTACGTGGTGGCTCGGAAGGGGAAGGAAGTCGACCTTCCCGTGAACAGCGGCATGCTGGCGCGCATGGACAGCACGATCACCGTGCCTTTCATTTCCGCGGGCAATGTGAGCGGCGCCACGACGAACTCGCAATAGAGACAAGAAAAGTTTCACCCTCCCACCGCCCGGTGCTGATACAGGCCGGGCGGTTTGTTTTCTTGGGTGACGGTTGGCCATTTCCTACGGAGGGAGGTTCGGGCGCCGAGTGTAACTTGGGGGTTGACCATCGGCGCCCGCAGGGGGGTTCTGGCTGGGTATCTGAAGTAGGTTCGGGGTTGATTGCCACCCGAATTCCAAGGCGCACCTGCTGTGAGTGGTGCATCTGCAATTCGAGCTTCGTCCAACTACTCGAAGAGTAAGTGCAGGCGACATGCCAAAGCCGGGAGGTGAGAAATGACTGCAAACAGGTGGTTTAGTTTTGATGGCGGGGTTCCAAATCTGCGTTGGAACCAGCGGTCTGTATCGAATCGGAACAGCCCGGTGTTTCGGTTAAACCGGAGTGTGTTTGGAGTCTACAAAAGCGAACGCTCAATGCAGGATAATCGAAAAGGGATTCATCGCACCAAGAACCTGTGAGGAAAAGAATTGCGATAACTCAACTCGCGGACTTGGTTCAGAGTAGAGGGCCGATTTCTAAGTTGGTCTTCTGCCATCCAGTTTTTTCATTCATCTGATTCGTTTTTCTTCTTCCGAGTTTTCCACTGTTTTCTATTTGACCCTTAGCAGAGCGCCGCGATACTTTAACAGGCGAAAGGCCAGGCATGCCGATTCCGCACTTGCCACCAAAACTTCCAACAAAAATCTATCGAGGAGATTCATGTCGACTGATTTGCGCAATTTCCTAGCCCTCACCTATGAGGAGCTCGAAGAACTGAATCTGAAAGCAAAAGAGCGACGCAAGAAAAGAACACCGATCCGCAAAATCCAGGAAGAACGGCTGAAGTACCTCACAGACGAAAAGCACATCAAGGCAGTCACCGTCCTCTTTACCGATCTTGAGGGCCGGCTGCATATGCTGGATTACGACAAGAAGTTTCTAATCAAGAGCTACGACAACCTGACTTTTGACGGATCTTCTATTCGGGGCTTTACCGCGCAGCGTGAAAGCGACCTTCGCCTGGGCATGGATTGGGCGTCCTTTTATTGGGCGCCTTCCGATATCTTCGGCAATGGCAAGGTCCTGGTGTTTGGGGATGTCATCGATAAAGATGGCAGTCCCTATAGCGCGGACATTCGAGGCGTATTGAAGGGCTACGCGGACTCCCTGTACAAAAAAGAGGAGTACACGCTGAATGCGGCGAACGAGATTGAGGGATTCCTCTTCAAAGGGCCGGAGGCCGAGCGGCACTATCACGAGACGCAAAAGTTCGAATATGTGAACACGGGCGGATACTACCACTCGCTGCCGGGAGATCCTTTGAGGACTTTCATCGACACCTGCGCCGAAGTTCAACGCGCGATGGGTTTCCAAAACGAGAAGGATCACCCGGAAGTCGCGCCCTCACAATTTGAAATCAACTACAGCTATACGGACGTGGTTGGCGCGGCCGATCAGATCCAGCTCTACAAGCTGATTTGCCGTCAGGTAGCCAACAAGATGGGGCTGACCGCCAGCTTCCTGCCCAAGCCAGTCGTGGGCGTGAACGGCAGCGGCATGCACACTAACCTCTCCATTTCCAAGGACGGCAAGAACCTCTTCTGGGATCCCAAGGGCGAGGAAAAGCTCAGCAAGTTCGGCTGGTCATTTGTCGACCGCATCCTCACGCACGGCAACGACCTCTGTCTGCTGATGAACTCCAGCGTGAATTCCTATCGCCGGTTAGACCCGCATTTTGAGGCCCCGAATCAGCTGAAGGCTTCCCCTGTGGATCGCGGTGCCATGATTCGAATCCCCATTGGCAACGAGCGCAGCATGAGAGTGGAGTTCCGCTCAGTTGCACCCGACGCGAACCCGTATCTCGTAATGTACTCGATCTTCAAGACCGGTATCGAAGGAGAGACCGCGAAGATCAAGAACCTGCGCTCGGCAGAGCGGTATTTGCCGGACAACATTTACACGGCCCTCGAGAACTTTAACAAGGCGGATTGGACGACGAAGCTGCTCGGCGCCGACGTCAAGGAGCGGTACGCGCTTTTGAAGAAGGCTTCAGCGGACCGCTGCGCGCGGGACCTTGGCACATTTGTGAAGGCGCCAGAAGTGCAGTATCACCACGAAGTGTACAACCAGTTCCTCTGGAACCTGTTCTAGAGCGCGCTGGCTGTTCGAGTTTCAATTTGCCCCACTCCCGCAAAGCGGGAGTGGGGCTTTTCGTTCTTAGCCTGTGTGTGGCTGAACTTTAAGATCGCCAGAGCAAAAATGCCCGCACGCCAAAAACCAGCGAGCGGCCGCTACCTAGAAGTTGAAGATGGTGCCGCCCTCGCTGCGCAGATCGCGCCAGGCTCGGGACGGCACGCCATTGAAGAGGGGCAGGAAAGGCGCCGCTGTGCCCTCGGCCGCATATGTTTGGTAGAGAGATTCTTCGAAGGCGAAAGTTACCCAGCGATTGAGCTTGTAATACAAAGTTCCGGCGTAGAGCGTGCTCTTGTGCCGTGCGCCGGCGGGCTCCAGGCGCAGTACGTCCCGCGCTTTCGCGAAGTCGGTGCCATAGTGCAAATACAGAGACCAGCCCATGTTGCGGCCATCCGGGTCTGCGCCGAAGATGCGAGAAAGAGGCAGGCCGAGGTTGGCGAAACCGCCCGCAGCCTCACAGGACGCTGCGGAGCGACCACGGCAGCACCGTTTGCGTTTGTGCCGAAGGCAACGGTTGACGCGCCATCGGTGGACGGGGCGGTTGCCACGCCAGTGAGCCCGAGCGTGTCATTGAAGTTCGAAAAGAACTGGCCGGCAAAGAACCAACGCAGATCGCTGCCGGAATAGTATTTGCCGATGAGAGTCGCATAGCGAGTGGGAAGCTGGAACTCGCCGTCCCAACCATCGGTGTTGCTGGTGACCGTTGCCCCTGTGGGGAAAGCGGTTTTAAACGCTGCCGGAACAGCGGAAGCCAACACAATGGCTTTGCGTTCACCTTGCTCACCGCTGAAGATGATCTGAGCCAGGGCCACGCCGGGAGCGTCGTCCAATTGGAACTGACCGACGATTCGGCCTTCCACCGTTGGCCTGGCGGAGTCAGGCCCTTGCCGCTCACCGTAGCCAAGTTGGTTGCTGAGGTTTGCTGCGGAGGGCACATCCCCAGAGCCGGGCAGGACGGCCGCAACCTCCGGCATCAACTTGAAGCTGCCGAAGTCATGCGTCCAACCGAAGCGCATTTGCGGGTCGCGTTCCCATAGAGTTCCGTAGCCTCCACCGAGAATTGTTGTTTCGAGCAGGTTGGGCAGCGTCGAGGATCCGTAGGGAGTCCAATCCTGCCCGAACACCCCGGAGATGGTGTCTTTGTCCCCGAGTTTATAGTCGATGCGGCCATAGGCGAGACGAATCGAGGGTGTGCTGGAGCGGATGGAGGAGAGATTCCGGTTGTCCGCGCGGGTGAAGTTGCCTTCAAAGTCCATCTCGAATCTTCCGGTGATGGTGAGATTAGGTGAAGGGTCGAGCCATTCGAAATTCGTCCCGATTCGAGACGACAGTGCCTTCACGTGGAACTCCGGCGCCCCTCCGCGGCCGGAGTCGTCAATGAATCCCGGAAGGGGAAAGTCGTCCCCGGTTGGTTCCGAACTGTCGTGGACAAAAGTCGCCTTGATGAAGCCAAACGGAGTGACACGCACTGTGCCAATGCTGAACGCTGGTTTCAATCCTTCACGTGGCAACCCGCCGACGGGGAAGACACGGACGGGAGTGATCGCGGGCACGACCGAAGGAGTCGTCGAATCCTTGGGAGCAGGAGACTGATCGAGGGCTGGCGGCGGTTCAGGAGGCAGCGCTGTCGTGATCATGCTCTCCGCAGGAACACGATACACCGCGGGAATCACCGTGGCGTTGGCCCTGGGCGATGCGGAAACCGTGACAATGGAGCCGCTGCCAAACGCGCGCTCGCAGTCACCCTGCGTGATGATGCCTTTGGCGACGAGTAATTTCGCGAGCTTTTGATTGGCCTCCGCCGGAGAGGACGCCTCACTGATTCGCGCAACGTCTTCCGCGGTGAGGATGCCTTTGGATTGAAGCAGCTGAACCAGTGGATTCGAAACGGCATTGCTGTTCTGAGGTTCCTGAGCAAGTCCAAACTGGAACATCGAAAAAAAAGCGACGAACAGCGACAATAGAAACGTTCTCGCTGAATTGCGGATCACATTCATTTTTGTTTGCCCCCTGTAGGCCAACTCTCGGTAGAAGTGTGTTCATGGTTCTGTTGCAGGAAGGGGGCTTCCGCATCCGGAGCAATTCTCCTGCCACGCGCAGTCGGGTTATTTGCTCGACCCGGCCTAGAACCTAGAGTGAGAGCGGTAGGAACGATTTCGAGCCCCTGTGTTCATACGCGAATCCAGAAACGCAATGCGGCATTTGCCGTCGAAACGTTTCTAGATCGAACACAGATCGACAGGCCCTCACGCACAATTCACTGCTCTGTAGTCCAGATGTAACGTCGTGATGCGAACTTCAATACTCAAGCGGCCTTTCCCTTCACTCGTTTGTTCCGGAGCGAGTCAAGCTCGGCGATCAGGAAAGATGACCAGGTCAAAGGAATGAAGTTCCCCTCGAAAGACGAGGTTTCTGATGGTGTGTTTTGTTGGGCACTGAAAGATTTCCGCGCAAGGAGGAATAGGAGAAAAATGAGACGAATCGTTTTGGCACTTATCGTTGCAGGGATAAGCATCGTGGTTGTTAGGGGAACTAAAGCGGGTGGAGATGACGACGATTGGGGAAGATTCCACTTTGCGCCAGACTCTCTTGTACTTACTCGGAGCTTCTACACGGGCAACGCCGACACGGTCAAGATCGGTGAGACCCTGCCTCCAGGGTGTGCTGGCGGGCCGAACGGCACTACGAACGTGACTGTGCCGACCCTTACGGGAAGCACGACCAGTGTGGCTGTCACCTGCGGTGTAGCGAGCGACAACGGGGAATTCCCGAACGACAGGGATTCTCACAACGTATGGAACAACACCAATAGCGACGGGAGCTTCGGCATCACCTCTCCTATTCTTCTGGACAATATCTCGACGGACGGCTGGTTCCTGGGGACCTTGCCCGTTCCCACTGGCTTGATGGTGACGAGCTTCAGTTCGAAATCGGAGCTGGCTCTGAATCTCTCCGTGGATGGAAAGTCATTGAGCTTTATGGGTTATGTTGGCGGTCCCGGCTGCGGAGATGGAAGGCTCTCTCCGACGCGGCCTAACTTGATTGACGTGTCGGCTTCGAGCACACCTGCCGTCTGCGACCCGACAAATCCGGTGATCTCGAGTTTCGTAAGTAATCCGGCCATACCGACGGCCTACTATCGTGGAGTCGCGGAAGTCGATGCTTCCGGACACATCAGTGTGACCCACGGGAACGCGTACAGCGGAGACAACGGACGCGCGGCAATCAAGGGCGGAAATGGCCTGTACTACATGGTTGGCAACGACAACAGCGGCAATCTGTCTAAGGCGCAGTTGCCAATCACGCAAATCGGCCAGGAACTTATCAATGCAACGGGCGCGGAGATGTTAATTCCCGGGCAGCTTCCGCCGGCTCCGCCGAACATTGCCATGATCGGCCGGCTGCAGATCGGCAAAGACAAGCCGGGGAAAGATACAAATTTCCGGGGGCTAACGATATTTGACAACACGCTCTACATCAGCAAGGGAAGCGGTGGAAACGGAATCAACACCGTGTATCAGGTGGGTAGCGCAGGAGTGTTGCCGACAGGCAGCGCGACGGAGCTTGCCGCAGTGCCAATCACGCCACTACCGGGATTCCCGAATACGACCGCGAGCACGAGTACCAGTTTCCCCTTCGGAATCTGGTTTGCGAATGCCAACACGCTTTATGTGTGCGACGAGGGTGATGGAACTCTGGTGACTGGGCAGACCATCAATGGCCAGACGGTCGTCGTGGACGCGCAAACCCTGGCCACGGCGGGCTTGCAGAAATGGGTGCGCCAGAACGGAACCTGGGTCATGGCGTACGTACTGCAGAACGGACTCGATTTAGGAGTTCCTTACAGTGTTGCGCACTACCAGGCATTTTTGAATCCCGCCACGGGAGGTTGCCGGAACGTTACGGGACGCGTCAACGGCGATGGCACGGTGACGATTTGGGCGATCACGTCAACGGTCAGCGCCAATGGAGATCAGGGCGCCGATCCCAACAAACTGGTGAAAGTGAGTGACGTGCTCTCGGCAACGTCGGTGCCGAGCGGCGAGAATGGCCTCGGCGTTTTCAAGACGGTGCGTACGGCGCGCCGGCGAAGTCTTCCGGGGAGTCTCGTTCGCGCCGAGAAACGACGACCAATATTGAGTCGCGTACTCCACTCCGAGAAGTGAAACATAGGACGAGGGCCGGACCATCCCGGCCCTCTCTTTTTTGCATGCTCTTGTCGAAAGAAAACGGACAGTCAATTGGGTTGCCTCCACTGCGCGCGGCTTTTAGTTGAAAGGCACTCCAAATGCAAGAAAAAGCGCTGGAAACGGGTGTGTGACGCAGCGCACGCCGGGTTGCGTTGACTTTTCGTTACACTACCCATAGCATTTTTAGTTCTACCCGCGGCGCTGTTCCGCTCTATCTGACGCCGCACACTACACCCCGCACCGGAGGAAGTAATGCCTATTAAGGTTGGAATCAACGGCTTCGGCCGAATCGGTCGCAACATTGTGCGCACTGCACTGGATGACAAGGACATCCAGTTCGTTGCCGTGAACGATATCACGGACGCGAAGACCCTCGCGCACCTCCTGAAGTACGACTCGGTCCTCGGAAACCTGACCAATACAATCACCCACACGGACAACTCCATCAGCGTGGATGGGAAGAGCTTCAAGGTGTTCAAGACGAAAGACCCCGCGGAAATCGACTGGGCCAGCGTGGGCGCGGACATCGTCATTGAATCCACCGGCCTGTTCACCAAGGGGCCGGAAGCGAAGAAGCACCTGCGCGGTCCGGTGAAGAAGGTGATCATTTCTGCGCCGGCGGAAGATCCGGATGCCACGTTTGTGCTCGGCGTAAACGACAAAACGTACGACCCGCACAAGCACCATGTGGTGTCGAATGCTTCGTGCACGACGAACTGCCTGGCGCCTGTTGCAAAAGTGATCCAGGACACGTTTGGCATCGTGGCTGGCACGATGACCACGATTCACTCGTATACGAACGACCAGAGGCTGCTGGACCTGCCGCACAAGGACCTGCGGCGCGCGCGCGCGGCAGCGTTGAGCATGATTCCGAGCTCAACGGGCGCGGCGAAGGCGTTGCACCTGGTGATTCCGGAATTGAAGGGCAAGCTGGACGGCTACTCGATGCGCGTGCCGACGCCGAACGTCAGCGTGGTGGATCTCGTCGTATTCGTGGAGAAGCCCGCGACGAAAGACAGCGTGAATGCGGCGTTGAAAGCTGCGGCGAATGGCCCGATGAAGGGCATCCTCGGCTACACGGAAGAAGAATTGGTATCGGTAGACTTCCGCGGCAACCCCAATTCGTCGATCATCGATGCCGGTTACACGAAGGTTGTCGGCGACAAGTGCGTGAAGGTGTTGGCCTGGTACGACAACGAGTGGGGCTATTCCTGCCGGGTGCGCGACCTGATCAAGCTGCTGGCGTCGAAGTTCTAATAAGACAGTGGCGAGTGACGAGTGGCTAGTGGCGAGCGCCGTCTAGCCACTCGGATCATTCCGACTGATTACTCATCTCTGACTACGGATTACCCACGTCTGGTTAGCGAAAACTCAAAGAACGGAAGATCACCATGAACAAACTGACGATTCAAGACCTCGATTTGCGCGGGAAGCGTGTCTTCATTCGTGTGGATTTCAATGTGCCGTTGAAGGATGGCGTGGTGACGGATGACACACGCATCCGGGAGACGCTGCCCACGCTGAAGCTGGCCATCGAGAAAGGCGGCCGGCTGGTGCTGGCGTCTCACTTGGGGCGGCCGAAAGGCGGGCCAGACCCTAAGTACTCAATGAAGCCAGCAGCGAAGAAGCTCGAAGAGTTGCTGGGTAAGCCGGTAGCTTTTGCGGCGGACTGCGTGGGAGCCGAGGCCGAAGCGAAGAGCGAGGCCCTGAAGGACGGAGACGTTCTTGTGTTGGAGAACGTGCGCTTCCATCCGGAAGAAGAGAAGAACGACGAGGCGTTCTCGAAGCAACTGGCGGCGCTGTGCGATGGCGTGTTCGTGTGCGACGCGTTCGGTTCGGCGCATCGCGCGCATGCTTCTGTGGTCGGCATCACAAAATTCGTGAAGAAGGCGGCGGCGGGGCTGCTGATGGAGAAGGAAATCGCCTACATCGGAAAGGCGGTAAGTAATCCCACGCGGCCGTTTGTGGCGATTCTGGGCGGCGCGAAGGTCAGCGACAAGATCGAAGTGGTCGAGAACCTGATGAAGATCGCGGACGCCATGCTGATCGGCGGAGGAATGGCGTACACCTTCCTGAAGGCGCAGGGGCTGGGTATTGGCAAGTCTCTGGTCGAAGAGGACAAGATCGACCTGGCAAAGAAGATCCTCGCGGATGCAAAGCAGAGAAATTTCAAGTTCCTGCTGCCGTTCGACAACGTGATCGCGCCGGAATTCAAGGCCAACGCTCCTTCGAAGATCGTTGACTCGAGTGCCATGCCCGCGGACCAAATGGGATTGGACATCGGCCCGAAAACGATTGAGGCATACAAGGCGGAAATTGCCAAAGCCAAGACTATCGTGTGGAACGGACCCATGGGCGTGTTTGAAATGCCCGCCTTTGCGAAAGGCACGCTGGAAATCGCCAAGGCTGTGGCGGCGGCGACTGGCGCCGGCGCAATTTCGATCATCGGCGGCGGAGACTCCGTTGCCGCGGTGCACCAATCGGGTATGTCAAAGCAGATTTCTCATATTTCGACGGGCGGCGGCGCGTCGCTGGAATATCTTGGCGGACGCAAACTGCCCGGCGTGGAGGCCCTGACCAACAAATGAGCGAAAGCAAACGTCGCCGGGTAATCGCCGGCAATTGGAAGATGTACAAGAACCAGAAGCAGACGCGCGCGTTTTTCCGGGCGTTCAAGAAACTGGTGGAGGGAGTAACCGACTGCGAAATCGTGATCGCTCCTCCGTTCACCAATATTCCAACCGCCGTGAAGGCCGCCAAGGGCACAGCAATCGGCATTTCTGCACAGGACGTTTACTGGGAAAAAGAAGGGGCGTTCACGGGCGAAGTTTCCACCGGGATGTTGGTGGAAGCGGGTTGCGGGTACGTCATCGTGGGGCACTCGGAGCGCCGGCAGTTCTTTGGTGACACCAACGAAACGGTGCTCAAGAAAGCGAAAGCCGCTCTTGCCGCAGGACTTACGCCGATTGTCTGTGTTGGGGAGATGCTGGCCCACCGCGAATCCGGAGACACCGAAAAGGTCCTGGAAGAGCAGTTCAAGGGCAGCGTGGGCGCGTTGACCCCGGAGGAATTCTCCCGTATTCTGATAGCTTACGAACCGGTCTGGGCGATTGGCACTGGCCGCACAGCGACACCGGAAATCGCGGCCGCAGCGCATAAGTTCGTCCGGCAACTGGCGGCTGCTCAGTTCTCCGAAAGCCATGCTTCCGCGTTGCGGATTCTCTATGGCGGAAGCGTCAAGCCTGACAACATTCAGGGGTTGATGGCGCAGGAAGAGCTGGACGGCGCGCTGGTGGGCGGGGCGAGCCTGGACCCAAAGTCGTTCGCAAGTCTTGTGAAGGATTGGCCGCGGTAATCACTATTCATTGAACAGAGATTGAGGTGCAGGAAATGCCGGGTTGGATGAAATGGGTATTCGCGTTGCTCGTCGGCTTTGCGATCATTGTAGTCGGATTTCGCTGGGCGCCGTGGCTGCTCACGGGCTTTTTCGTGATGAACTGCCTTGTGCTCATCATAGTCGTGCTGCTGCAGAGCGGTAAGGCCGCGGACTTGGCCGGCGCTTTTGGCGGCGCGGGCAGCCAGACGGCCTTCGGGCCCCGCGGGGCGGCAACGGTACTTTCGCAGGCGACGACCTGGTGCGCGGTGATGTTCATGGTGTGCGCGCTGGCGTTGGTTGTGCGCGTGGATCGCAGCGTGGAGTCGGGCGGATCGATCTTGCAGAGGTTCTCGAAGCCCGCGCCGGCGCCCACGAAGTCCGTGCCGGTGACTCCGGCTCCGGCCACGCCTCAGCCTACGGCGCCGCAATCCTCAACCCCGCCGCAGCCTGCTCCGGCTGCGCCAAGCAAGAAATAGGCGAATTAGGGTGTCTTGCCGCTTTCGGGCGGCGCGGCTACAATAACTGAGTTTCCTCTGTGCGGTCGTGGCGGAACTGGCAGACGCACCAGCTTGAGGGGCTGGCGGTAGCAATACCGTGGTGGTTCGAATCCACTCGACCGCACCATTCCTTCCCTAAAGTACAGCCGTACTTCGAAGACGGTCATCTTCCCCAATAAATCCTCATATTTGAAAGAATCGGCAGGACTTGTGTTTGAGAAAAGGGGGCAGGCCAGGTTTTCCCGCCCCCGTCGGAGTCGATTAGCCCAACGGTGGATGGGTAATCGATTGTGTGCTGACTTACAGGCTATTCCCCTCAGACGTGAAAAAAGTTCCCTGCCCGTTCGACACTGGGCATAAGTCTAAGTGGGAGTAGGAGCTACCTGCCCGCCGGCATGCTGGGCGCGGTGAAGGTCTGGTGGGTGAAACTCTCCGGTACCCTCATCCGTAGCTATCCCCAAGCTAGGGAGACGATGATGGACGAGAGTTTGGGGGAAACGTCATGAGGACAAAATGCCTCGAGAACGAGCTTCAAAAGTCGCGCTGGTGATGGTGGGGCTGCTCTTTCTGGCGGCTATTTATCCGCTTGTGGCATTTCATCTGGAAGAAAGAGTACAGATGATGCTTGGCGTCTATGCCACGCGGGGAGTCTTCCTCCTGCTGGCCGTGCGGAACCCCTCGGCGAACCGCAGCCTGATCGCTTTTGCGGCATGGTCGAGCGTGGCGCACGCGGGCATCATGGCGGTGCAGGCCGTGGGCGATATGGGCGAGCGCATGCATCTTCTGAGCGGCGTGGTTCTATTCGGAATTGTGGTCTTGGCGCTGATCGTGCTCGCGCCCGCAAAGTTGCCGGTAGCCGCGGAAGCCAGGTGAGAAACTCCAGCCGCTAATTTAGGGAGAATTACGGAGCAGGGTTGCTCGCGGCCGGCGGATTGCTGATTGCCGAAGTGCCTACGACCAGGAATTCGTATTTCTTGCCGTTAGCCTTGAACTTCATCTTGTCTTTACTCAAAGTGAACTCGATGGGCGTGTTGGGCGGAATAATATTCATATCGCCGGGCTTCTGCTGGCGGATCTGATATTCCGTTGTGGTAGTGCGAACCGTGTACTGCTGACAGAGGATGTTCGTGGATTCTTTCTTTCCGTGCTTTTTAGTGCCGCAGTCTACCGAAGTTTGGGAAATGATGGTTGCCTGAGCGGGTTTTTGATCCGCTGAGACAAACGTAGCGCTGAGAACCATTGCCGCGAGGACTATGACCTGTCTGCGCATCTTATTCTCCTTTGGGATGGTAGCCTTAGAATGCCACCGTCTGCGCCTTACTGTCACGGTCGAATGCGCGCACCTGCTATCATCTCTTCATGACCATGGAACTTTCCGAAACCGAAGTACGCGTGCTGGGATCGCTGGTCGAAAAAGAGACGACTACGCCGGAATACTATCCACTTTCCGTGAACGCGCTGATGAATGCGTGCAACCAAAAATCGAATCGCGAGCCAATCATGACGCTGGACGAAGAAGCAGTAAAGAAGGCGCTGCGATCGCTCACCGACCGCGCAATGGTGCGATCTGCGAGCGGCGATTCCCGCGTGCCGAAGTTCGAGCACCGGCTGAATGAGCTGCACAACTTTCACCGTCATGAGATTGCCGTGCTTTGCGTACTGATGCTGCGCGGGCCGCAGACTCCTGGCGAACTGCGCACCAGGGCTGAGCGAATGCATGCGTTCGAAGACCTGGATGCGGTGCATTCGGCGCTCAACCTGTTGATGCGCCGCGAACCGCCTTTGGTGAAGATCTTGCCGCGACAACCAGGAACCAAAGAATCGCGGTATATGCATTTACTGTACGGGGATGTTGCTCCCGAAGAGCCTGCTTCGGCTCAGGAGGACAGGGGACTTGAGGCTGCTGTGATCGCGACGGCTTCCGAGCGGATCCGCGATTTGGAGGAAGAAGTGATCCAATTGCGGCGGGAGTTAGAGACGTTGCGGGAGCAGTTCGCGACGTTTCAGAAGCAGTTCCTGTAGGGCCCGCCTTCTGGGCCGCTCTTTTCTCCTTTACGGTACTGCTATGGTTACGACGTAAGCAGCGGGAAGCCGCCGCACTCCAAGATTACTTGTGAAGGTTACTTACGGAAGACGGCTCGCACTACGGCGGCAGGGCCATGGTGCATGTGGCCTTCGTTGATGTGAACTTCTTTCTCTTCCAGCAGCAAAACTTCGGCTCCGGCAAAATCCCGGCGCAAAAGCTCGGCGGTATAGAGCAACGCAACGTCTTTGGGCCCTCCGGAAGTATGTTGCAACTGCGCCGGAGAGAAGGCTTCGAGAATCAGAAGCCCTCCGGGTTTGAGGGCACCCAGGATAGATGCGTGCACTCTTGGCCGGTCGTTCGGAGGCAAATGCAGAAAGATTGCGAAGACCCCGTCGTATTGGTCGACGGGCCAATTCCAGGTGGTGAGATCGGCCTGGTCAATGGTCATGGTGACGCCGGCCCCTTGGGCTGATTTTCGAGCACGAGCGACACCCACCGCTGATAAATCCACGGTATGGACCTGAAAGCCCTGCCGGGCCAGCCAGATGCCGTTGCGGCCGTAGCCATCGGCAGGCACAAGGAGCTTCATGCCTGGCTGAAAGCAGGACGATTGCGCCTCGAGAAACGCATTCGGCCGATCGCCGTAGACTGGCTCTTCTTGCGAGAACCGCTCATCCCACATCTTTTGCGGATTGGCCCACTTGTCGGTCGCCATAGACGCTCCGGAATCATCATATGCCAGGACGTGCCTGGACCGGGCGCTGGCACCCGCTTTTCTTGCAATTTGCAGGGCAGGCGGTAAGATACGAGTCTGGTTCAGGGCATCTCTGCCGCCCAACAGCTTCGAAAATGGTCACTTACGACGCAGGGGGCAACGCCTCCGGGTCTTCCGGTTCTGGTCTCCTCTCGCGTGCATTCTCCACGCGGCACAAGACCATTGGCCTGCAATATCTGTGGCTGTCGCTGGCGAGCGTGCTGGTGGGGATGGCGCTTTCCGCGCTGTTGCGCGTGCACACGTCCTGGCCGGACACGGCTATTCCTTTTCTGAGCGGGTTTGAGAGCACTCCAGAGCGGTTCGCCGCGGTGAGATTGCTCCATGGCTCGCTGATGGTCTTCTTTGTTTTGACCGCGGCTCCGCAACTGGGCTTTGGGAATTTCTTTCTGCCACTGCAAATTGGCGCCGAGGAGATGGCTTTTCCCACGCTGAATTGCCTTTCACTGTGGCTGACGGTTGCGTCTCTGGCGGGCATGACCGCATCGTTTTTCGGCCCGCTCGACCGGGGTATTAACGTCTGGCTGGTGAGCGCCGCGGTCTTTTCCTTTGCGGCGCTGCTCAGCTCCCTGAACTTCTGCGTTACTACAATTCAGCTGCGCACGACGGGCATGACCTTGCCTCGCCTGCCGGTGACGGTGTGGGCCTGGTTTGTGAACGCGATTCTCAGCATGTTGATCTTCAGCGTATTGCTTGCCGGCTGCACGGCGATCCTTTCCGACCGCTTGCTTGGCTCGAACTTCTTCAGCAGCGCGGAATTCTTGGCGCTGCAACCGCAGAACCTGATTCGGCAGGCGAGTCTGTCGGTGCTTTGGCAGCGGCTGTTCTGGTATTTCGCGCAGGCCGAAGTGTACGTGGCGATGGTGCCGTGTTTCGGGATCATCACGCATCTGGTGGCCACGTTTTCGCGTAAGCCGGTGTGGAAAGAGCGTTTGGTTGTCCTGGCGATTTGCGGCGTGGGCGTAATCGGATTCTGCGTGTGGGGCTACCACATGTTCGCCACGGGAATGAATCCCTACGCACCGTTGGTTTTTTCTGTGCTTGCTTCTTCCCTCGGCATTCCCGCAGCGTTTCTCCTGGCCAGTTGGATGGGGACGCTGTGGAATGCGCGGATCCGGTTCACCACTTCCGCCCTTTTTGCCATTGGATTCATATCGCTCTTTATTGCGGGGGGACTGTCCGGAATTTTCTTGGCACGGCACGATCTGCCGCGCGCTGCGGTCAGCCAGGATTTTGTGATCGGGCACTTTCACCTGGTAATGGGCGTGGCGGCGACATTTGCGATTCTGGCGGGCATCTTTTTTTGGTTCCCGAAACTGTTCGGCTGCCGGATGAGCGAAACACTGGGGAAAGCGCACTTCTGGTTGACGTTTACGGGGGTGTACTGCATCTTCATGCCGATGCACTGGCTGGGCCTATTGACGCAGTCTAGCCTTTTGCCGGAGGCACAGCGGGTGGCTGTGGCGTCGGCCGGGGCATCGATTCGCACACTGGTTACGGTGGCAACGATCTGGACGGTCAGCGCACAAGCGCTTTTCGTGGTGAACTTCTTCGGCAGCTTGCTGCGGGGTAGAACAGGGGAAGCAGATAACCCTTGGGGAGCTTCGACGCTCGAATGGAGTGTGGGCTCGCCCGCGCCGCAAGTGAGTTTTGAAGGGCACCTGCCCGTGGTTTACCGCGGCGCTTACGAGCTACTGGAAGGATCAGCGGAATCGTTTGCGCCTCAGCACCTCTCGCCTGAGTTGCTGGACCAGAAAGCGTGTTGAACGGGCGAAAGAGGAAGAGCATGCCGGCTACAGCTTCAGCTCACGAAATCGAATTGATCGTCGAGAAAAAGGGTGGAGGCGGAGGTGGAGTTGTGCCTCCCGCTGGCGGAAACGGCGGCGGTGGCGACGAGGGGAAGAAACGTCCCAATCGTCCGACTTCGCCCGGCCGGTACTACACAGGAATCGCGATTGGCATTGTTTCTGTTTTGATGTTCTTCATGGCGTTGGCCAGTGCGTTCTTGGTGCGGAAAGGAGGCCCGGACTGGGTGCCTGTACACATCCCGGCGCTCCTTTGGGCGAATACGGCGGTGCTGTTGGCAAGCAGCGGCACAATGGAACTGGCGCGTAAGCGATTGGCGGCTTCGGACTTGGCGGGGTTCAACAGATTCTGGCTGGTTACCACTGTCCTCGGCCTGGTTTTCCTGATTGGACAGGTGGCTGCGTGGCGGATTCTGGTGGGCGAAGGAATCTATCTGGCGAGCAATCCGGCGAGCAGTTTCTTCTACATTTTCACCGGCGCGCACGGGATCCATTTGCTGGGTGGCGTATGCGCGTTGATTTATGTTGCGCGGCGGAACTTCGACGTGGCTAAGATCAGCCGGCCCGTGGCGGCGGAAGTAACCTCCTATTATTGGCACTTTATGGATGCGCTGTGGTTGTTCCTCCTCGCGCTGATGTATTTGGGGAAATGATGGTGGCGTAAGACTGGTCCCCTCAGAAGGCAGGCCCTGCAACCCGGCGCGAAAGTCCTTTACAAAAGAACGATGGTCGACATTCCTTTAATCGTGGAAGTGGCGCCTAGCCGCCGCATTCCAAGGTTAGCGGAGGCGGGCAGGGGGATCCGCGCAGGGTGGAAGGGACTTGACTGCGGGCTGAGACGCGCTGTTCGCTTCCACTTTGATTGGAGCAGGCTGAGGAATGCCGACCCCAGCATTTTGCTCCAGATGTTCTTTCGCGCACTTTGGGCAATAGCCTTTGCCCGTATCCTCATCGCGCTGGCTGGCAAGTTCATAGCAGCCACAAATACAGTCGCAATAGCCAGTTTCGGAGGCAGTTTTTATCGGTGTGAGGGCCATGGGTGTCTCTCACAAAAAAGATAACACGCGGCAAACAGGGGCGTGAAGCGAAAAGGACGAAAGCTTTAGCTTCGCAGATTTTTCAACTGTGCAAGGCGGAAGGGCGACCCGAGGTTCTCACGGAGTTCGATCCAGTTCTGCTCCGGAATGGACAGAAATACCTCGACAATTTTCGGATCGAACTGCGTGCCGGCGCAGCGGCGAATTTCTTCGCACGCGTGACTCATCGGCAGGGCTCTACGGTAGGGACGGTCGCTGATCATAGCATCCAGAGCATCGGCAATGGAGAAGATTCGCGCTCCGAGAGGAATCTGCTCGCCCCGGAGACCGCGCGGGTAGCCGGTTCCGTCAAAGAACTCCTGGTGGGCAAGGACGATCTCTGCGGCGTCGCGAAGAAACGGAATGCGCGTCAGGACGTTGTAGCCGATCTCGCAGTGGGTGCGCATGATCTGTTTCTCATCGTCGTCAAGCGGCCCAGGCTTACGCAAAATGGAGTCCGGAATCGCCATTTTGCCTATGTCGTGAAGAAAGGCCGCCCGAGCGAGAATCGGCAGGTAGTTCAGAGGCACGGGAACCGTCTTGGCGATGCAAATGGTGAAAGCGGTGACGCGCTGGCAGTGACCTTCCGTTTCAGCATCCTTAAGGTCGAGCGCGCTCCCGAGGGCCTCCAGCGTGTCGTCATAGGACTGCTCAAGAAGAAGGTGCTTTTCCCGGAGCTCGGCGGTGCGCTGTTCGACCCGCCTTTCCAGGTCGGCCTGGTAATTGCGAACTTCTATAACCAAGCGGCGGTGTTGCAGAGCACGCTCCACACCGTGATAGAGCTGGTCCTTCTCAAAAGGCTTCAGGATGTAGTCGTAGGCCCCGCGCCGGATGGCTTCGAGTGCCGTGGAGATGTCATGAATGGCGGTGACCATAATGACGGGGACTTCCGGGTCGAACCCGTGCAGCCAATCCAGGAGCTTGATGCCGTCCATCTCAGGCATGATCATGTCGCTCAGAACCAAGTCCGGCGTTTGCTTGCGCACATATTCCTGGGCGGAACGGCCGTTGCTCACTGCGGTGCAGCGGTAGCCGCGGGATTCGAGCATGGTCGACACGACCTCACGAATGGCTTCTTCGTCGTCCACAACCAGGATGTGATCGGCGTCCACGGTGGTTTCTCTCCCAACCAGCATTATAAGGGACGGCACACGGTCTTTGGGGCACCCTTGCCCAGTCAGAAAATAGCGTGTTAGCGTCAAGAGAAAGCGGTGTCTGGCCGTTGCGAGGACGGATACCGAGGCCCCGATTCATTTCTCATCCGAACTGCGACTGGGAGGATCCGCCGTGGTGCCGAACCAAGGCCTCCAGGGTATAGCCTTCTTCGAGGCGACCGTTTGCCTCACCCTGCTGGTTTTGTTTGTGCACCTGAAGCGCGACAACCCCGGAGCGTTCTATAGGCTGTGGCTTTTCGGTTGGATTTGCCTCACCGTCTCCTCTTTTTGCGAGTTGGCGATGTTCTACCGACCACATGCCTGGCTGCAGGTATTGGTATCTGCGGCAGGAGTCGCATCGCTGGCGCTATTTCTGGCCTCAATCGTTCAGTACGCTGTTGCGCCCAACCGGCTTTACTGGCCGATGTGGTGGCTCACCCTGTTGGTAGCGTTGACGGTGATGTATTACCAGCGGCAAGTCCCACGTTTTGGAGAAACGGCGTGGGAGACCGCCGTCCTGTCGAGCGCCATCTGCGTCTGTGCCGGGTGGATTTTATTCCGGGTTTCCCGGTCGCGGGCGGGTCACGGTACCGTATTGCTGGCCGGGGCGTTCCTGCTACTCGGGCTAAATAACTCCGACCGCATGCTTTGGACACAGGAAGACATTCACTCCCTCCGTTTTGCATTCGACCATTTTTTGAACGCTGGGCTTGGAATCGGGATGATCGTGATGCTGCTGGAAGCCGCGCGTGCGCGCTCTGAGGAGATTAGCGAAAAGATGCGGCAATTCACGATGCTGACAGCCTCGAGCAGTCAATCCATTTCCTTGCGGGAGCTTTTGCAGAAGGTATTGACACAGATTGCCGGAAGCGTGAATGCCAGCCATGGCACCATCCGGCTACTGGAAGGCAAGGGAGATACGGGAGAGTTTCTAATCCGCGCATCGGTCGGATTTTCTCAGAACTTTTTGAAGCAGCACGAACGAGTCCCGCTTCATGGGGCCTGGGCACAAGAGGTTCTGAAGAGCGAGTATCACATCGGGCGCTATGAGGAAGAAAAGGACCCGAACGTCCGCCGGAAGATGGCGGAGGCAGGGATTACCCAGCTCATCACCGTTCCCCTGTGCGGCAAAGAAGGGCCCGTGGGGTTGCTTACGGTTGGCGCGGTGCCCGGCAAGCGGTTCCACGAGGACGAATTGGCTTACCTCGTGAACGTTGCGAATTTTCTGGGCACCACGATTGAGAACCTTAACCTGTTCGAGCAGATCAAATCCGTTCAACAACAATGGGTGTACACGTTCGATTCCATAGGTGATCCCATCCTCGTGCATGATGAAATGGGGCGTATCCTGCGCACGAACACTCGGCTTGCCAATTTGCTGGGCAGAAAGAATCAGGCGATCGTCGGGCGTGCTGTGAGCGAGCTGTTTCCTGTACGAGAAGAATCCTTTAAGACTTGCCCTTACTGCGAAGGTATCTCCGGAGAAGGAGATTCTCCAGACCCCTGGCTGCAAGGTTATTTTCTGGCCTCCAATTCGCAGTTCACCGATCCGTCCGGGCACACCCTGGGCACGATCCACGTGCTGAAGGACATCACCGAGCGAAAGAAGGCGGAAGAAAAGTACCGCACCCTGGTGGCGAGCGTGCAGGAGGGTGTTTTTATCGCCACGGTGGGCGGCCGGTTCCTCGATTTCAACGAAGCTTTTATGCGAATCACGGGGCACGAAAGCCGCGAGGAACTCCTAGCCATCGACATCGGACAGCAGCTCTATGTGAATGGGGCGGAATACGAACGGCTGTCCAAACTGCTGCACGAACACGGTTCCGTGAATGACTTTGAATTCGACATCCGCCGCAAGGACGGGGAAATCCGCACGGTAAGCGAGTCCTCCACGGCCGTGCGTGATTCTTCGGGGAATGTGATCGCCTATCAGGGATTCCTGCTGGATGTGAGCGAACGACGGAGGGCAGAGCAGCAAATCCGGCGCCGAAACCGGGAACTGGTGGTATTGAACTCGATTGGTGAGACGCTGTCTTACACGCTGGATCTCAGCGAGTCTGTGCATCGCACCCTGCGCCAGATCCTCGAATTGTTCGAGCTGGATGCGGCTTCTTTGTATCTCTTTGACAAGGACGACGTCACCATCCGTCGCGTGGCAGCGATCGGGCATCATTCGGACATGGCCAGGAGCTTTCCGGTATTCACCGTGCCGCCGGGACTGATCCAGCAACTGCGCGCAACACACGCGACGTTTCTTTCGGTGCAAGGCCTGCCCTTGCCGCCCCTGGTAAGAGAGATCCAAAAGCGGGAGGGCATCGAGTCCGCCTATGTGGTCACGCTATGGGCGAAGGAAAAGATCATCGGGGGACTCATTGTGGGCAGCAGAAAGGTCCGCGAGTTTTCCGTGGCAGACATCAGCTTGCTCACCGCCGTAGGCAGCCAGGTGGCCAGCGCCGTCGATCACAGCCGCTTGTACGAAGAGACTCGGCATGCGTATGAGAATCTCCGGCGGACGCAGGAGCAGTTGGTGCACAGTGAGAAACTCGCGGCGGTTGGGCAGCTTATTTCTGGTGTCGCCCATGAGTTGAACAATCCTCTAACGGCAATCCTCGGCTATAGCCAGCTCTTGTCATCCAGCGGCGAGGTCGGGCCGCAGGCCCTGGGATACAGCGAGAAGCTGTATAAGCAGGCCCTGCGCACACATCGGATTGTGCAAAACCTGCTGAGCTTTGCCCGCCAGCACAAACCAGAGCGCATACCAGTTCGGCTGAACACCATTCTGGAAGACACATTAGCCCTTCGGGATTATGACCTGCGCATGAGCCACATCAATTTGCACCTGGACCTAGCGAATGAGTTGCCTGAAGTGCCGGCCGATCCACACCAGCTTCAGCAGGTCTTCCTCAATCTGATCAACAATGCGGTCGATGCAATCCTGGAGACGGGGTCCGAAGGCGATCTTTGGGTGCGCACTGGAGCGGAAGCAGGTCAGGTCTTTGTCGAATTTGTCGACAGCGGCCCCGGGGTAAAAGATCCCTCGCGCGTCTTTGATCCGTTCTACACGACGAAACCTGTCGGGAAGGGAACCGGGCTAGGCCTGAGTATCTGCTATGGAATCGTCACGGAACATGGCGGGAACATTCAAGTCAAAAACACGCCGGAGAGAGGCGCAGCTTTTCGGATTGAACTACCTCTGCGCTCGCAAACGGTTTCACGCAAGAATGCAGACGTGGAAGCGCCGAAGTCAGTGCGCAGCGGGCGAATCCTTGTTGTGGATGCGAATGAGTCCGTCCTGGAAACGGTGGCGGAGCTACTCTCCGGCAATGAGCATCAGGTGACGACCTCCAAATCGCTTGCGGAAGCACGCCGATTGATGGCTGCGCATGAATTCGACTTGGTCGTGGCCGACTGGCAGATGGTCTCCCAGGACGAACCCGCGCGAACTGAGGCAGCTGGAACTGTCAACAGGCATGGATTGGGATCCCGCGTCCTCTGGACATCCTCGGTATCCCCAAAGGAAAAAGGATTGACGCGATTTCTCCCCGAAGACGCGACCATTCTGCAAAAGCCATTCCAGCCAGGCGAGTTGTATGCAGCGGTAGAGGCGAAATTATTTGGAGTCGGGGCCTCGATTCTCCAGGAATAAAGGAAATTCCGAAGCGATAGCCGCACGCTCGCCTAATCGAGAGGTAGCTGCCTCTAGGTGAAGTGTCAAATCTCCTTCCATGTCCGAGAGGTTACCGAAGACATCCCAGGGCTGCAGGCCGAGACGAAGGCGCCAGCGCAGGTATCGGCATAAGAGAACAAAGCGGACGTTCAACCGAAATCGTTTCCATTCATCCATTGCCGAAACTTCCGGGGCAAACCTGGCCAATATGCGAGAGGCCTCCAGAAGGAGCTGGTATTCTCCCTGGAGATGCGTCAAATAGTTCAGCGCAACGTGTTTGCGTTCCCGCCGTAGCCGATTGCCGAGTTCATCGTGGCCGTTAGCGTAGAGGAAATCGGTGTCTTCATTGCGTAACGATTGCAGGATTTGCGGCAAACGGGCGTAGTGCCGTCTTTCGGAGAGTGCGTCAAGCACTCCATCGAGCGTGATGCGTACCTTTGTGGGTGGGCGTACAGCCCAAGCTAGCAGGAGAACCAGAATGACGGCAAACGCGAGGAAGAGAAGGAGTGACAGAGTCATGAGCGTGTATCCTCGGAATGAAAGAGTTGGTCTAACCGGTCGTTGAGTATCCTCAATCGGGAATTCAATTTTTGCGAGAGTGCTACGTATGCCTCGGGAGAAAGCACGGTCTGCTCCGTCTGCTTCCTTGCTTCTACAGGCTGACGTGCTGCTCCGATCCATAGCAGCAGGCTGGCGATGAAGGCCAGGCTATTGACGTAGTTCAGAAAATCCCAGATGAGCCCTTGCCTGTTCTCCAGAATCGAATCGTTAATGACCCATGAGCATGAATAGAGGCAGAAGCCGATCGCCAATTGCCGTTCCATGTTGAGCATCGGCAATTGGTAGTACCGCGCGAAAAGCAACATCCCGACAATGAAGGCGGCGAGACACAATTCCAGGGCGCGGTCGGCATTCAGTACCATATACGCCCAGTAGAATTGAGAGAACGCGAGGGAATAGAAGAGGACGCAGAAGCTTAAGACGATCAGGATGCGGCCCGCCAAACCCCATATGCCACGGTAGTCCGACAAAGCCTTCTTGGCAATTTCAACGACCGCAAACCATCTTGCCACGATCACGACGGCCTGCGCAGCCCAATAGATTCCCCATTGCTGCCGGCTCTCCGTGCCCCAATACCACTTCGCGGACTCCCAAAGTAAGCTTTGGAGTATTACGAGCAAAACGTAAATGAAGAATGCCGGGTAGGAACGATAGAGCTTCCGCCGGATAAGATAGAACAGCAGGAGCAGTTCCAGGGCGGCGGTAGCAATCCCCAAGGTGAGGTTGTGGAGGTTTAGGGGCTCAAACATTGTCCAAAGAGTATCATTACTTAACTCGGAAGTACATATCTAGGTTTTGGTGGAAGGCGGCGAGACTGGAGGTAATTCAGGAATTCTTCACACAGTCCCGCCCCGTTCTTCTGTGGTTGCAGTAAATAACAGCTAGACGTACGCCGGCAAAGACACAGGGCCTGTAATACCCCCGCCCTTTAGAGGCGGTGGAGGCAGGATTGGCGATGGAGCCGGGCCATCCGCGACAAGCGTGACTCCGTGTCCTGGCGGAGGAGGCGGTGGGATAGGCGACGGAGCGGGACCATCGGCCACCAGAGCGCCGCCCGGCGGTGGTGGCGGGGGTGGAATAGGAGATGGCGCGGGGCCGTCCGCCAAGAGCGTGGTTCCATGCCCTGTGGCAAGAAGCGGGGCATGATTAACGAGGACAATAACAGCAAACAGAGTTAGACTTACAGCGAGTGCGAAAACCTGGGTGAAAAGGCGATTCTTCATGGACACCCTCCTTGAGCGGGAGGGTGAGGCGATTTCCCATGATTCGTGCTTTGTGCTGCAAAAAGTTCCGGCTACGGAACAAGCGGATTTAGAAATTACTTATGCTCGACCAATTCCAGACCCGGCAACAAATCCTGTTTGATTTGACCGCCAACTATCTTGAACCGTTGAATGGGGCCTACCAGCGACTGGCCTATCTCTCTGATTTACGTCAATCTACCGACGGAAGGTATGTTCACGCGGAGCTCAGCAGTCTTTATGGTGCGGACGCCGTGGACCAGGTGGTCGCGGAGTGTCATGAAGAGTTTTTCGAGCGATTGCTGGAAATGCCGCTAAATACGCAAGCAGGGGAACTGCGCGGCTATCTTAGTTCTTTGGCCGGAACGTGGGAAGAAAACGTTGGACTCTGCCGCCAAAAGTGCAGGGACTGGGTTCCACTGAAGGCCCCGGATTACCTCAGAGAACTCTACGTGTCCAATCTGGACGTCCTTCTGGAATTGCTGCTGGAAGATACGTCCAGGGCTCGGCCAGGTAGCTAACAACTCCAACAACCTGCCCTACCACCTCAGCTTCCTCTGGCATTTGCCAGGACTCCGGGGCGCAACGCGAAAGCGTATGAGGTTGCATAATCAGGCGGGACTTGTCCTTTTGAAACCAGCCGCAGCGATAGCCGTTTCGAATTTCCACGAAATACATGGGCCGGTCATATTCGTTGGACCACTCGGCGTCTTCTATTCGCCGCAAGGTAGTGTCAATGAGCACAGTGCTGCCGGGCCTGAGGAGGGGCATCATGCGGCGGTCCGACAAACCGACATAACCATAGCGATGTTTGCCAGAAAGGGAGCTATCGGGCTGGGGCATGGGAACAACGGAGGCAGGCCGTCTGGGTAGAAGCTCCGTATTTTCTGAAGAGACAGACCTCTCCGGCGGAGATGAAGCGGCGACTGGGAGCGGAGAGGCACTCAAGTAGGTGCGTGGTGGAGGGAAGCTGGCACCGTCATGGAAGGTCTGACGGAAGGGAACTTCGTACCAACTGGAGATCTCCAAGGGATCAAGATGCAGGATGACTGCCAGCGAATAGAGTTTGTGGATGCTTGGAACGACGCCGCGATTCTCGATATCAGCCAGGCGACTGATGTGCAGGATAAAATCCGGCCGCCCGCGGTTGACGGCAATCTGATAACTGGCGCGCTCCACGTCGCGATAGGTAAGGCCGAGGGCCTCGCGAGTTTGACGTAGTCGAAGGCCGGGCGAGTGCATAAGGAGCTCCTTTCGACGACCTGGTGTCTTTGTTTTATATTATATTAAATTACTACTAGGTTATAAATATGAACTGCTCTGAGCCTGTGAAATTCTACGGAGACACGAATTGCCGCATAGTGTGTTCCTTTCTGAAACAGACAATTGCCTATCCGAAAATGTGTACTTTACCCACCGTCAAAGTAGCGCCCAGGGACCGTAGAATCGCATGCCCACTCGCTTACGGCAAGAAACGTCCGCCAGGGAGCCCAAGGTTCCTTCACGTGAATCTGCTATTCTGACCTCCTATGCAATCCATGCGAGCATCTCGTTGCATTTGGGAGCTTTCGGCCCTTCTATTCCTGGTTTGCCTGTACCCTGTCGCCCCTGCTCGATCGCAACAAGCGGTCCCCGCGCCTTCTACTCCTGCGGAAGCGAGCCCCAACCCGGAATTCCTTGCCACTGCCGACGAAGTGATGAACGAAATGAGCCAGATTACAGGCTGGAAACTCAAGTCCCCCCTGAAGAAATCCATTCGGACGCGCGAAGAGATCCACGCCTACATCCTGGAGGAGATGGACGACGAGAAGGACGCCAAAGAACGCTATGCGTCAGAGAAGAGCGCGGAGGCTTTCGGCCTGCTTCCCAAGAACTTCAACTTGGACACTTTCCTTGTGGATCTTCTGACGGAACAGATCGCGGGACTCTACGATCCTAAGAAGCACGAATTCTATATTGCAGACTGGATTCAGCCCGATGAGCAACGCATGGTGATGTCTCACGAGCTGACCCACGCTCTTCAGGATCAGTATTTTCACATTGAGGCCTGGGCGCGAGCGGCAAGGCCAAACGACGACGCCGAACTGGCGCGGGAGTCCGTCCTGGAAGGCAGCGCCATGGCCGGAATGCTGGAGTATATGCTCCGGGACAAAGGCTTGAAGTTAAGAGATTTGCCTGATATCGATCCTTCGGCGTTTGTCGGGGATTTGACGGACACGCCGATGCTAAAGAAGGCGCCGCCCTTCATTAAGGATTCTCTGATGTTTCCGTACTTTGACGGCCTGCGTTTCTCACTGTCAGTACTGAAAACAGGAGGTTGGAGCGGGTTCGATGCCATCTTTGCCAAGCCTCCAGCCAATACGCAGCAGATCATGCACCCGGAGCTATACCGTGCTGGCAAGGTTGCCCCACCCATCAAAGTGGATCTTCCAGAGGGCATTCCGGGAAGTGACTGGAACAAGCTGGAGGAGAACTCCCTGGGCGAGTTTGGTTGGATGGAGGTCCTGAAACAATTTTCGTACGATGAACCGGCGGAGAAGGTGGCGGCGGAATGGGATGGCGACGAGTACGCTACGTTTGAGCAGAAGGATACGAAGCGGCTGATGCTGTTCACGCGCACCCGGTTCAGCACCTCGGAGGGGACTTCGCAATTCTTCGCCGATTATTCGAAGGCGTTAAAGAAAAAACATAAGCAGCGGACGGCCGAGCAGCATGGGCCGCAGGAACTGTCGTTCGAAGCATCCGGCGACAGAGTTTTCTTCCATTGCGTCGCCAAAGAGTGCATCACGCTGGAAGGCGGAGATGCAAAACAATTCGCCGATTGGATAAAGAAACTGGGCTGGCCGCCTTCCGCGAACGCAGCCGCCACCGCTTTGCTGACCTTACCGAAGGCAGACAATGATGTGCCTTCAATGAGACCGATGCAGCACCAATAACGTCAAGTCATCCTTCTGTTTTTCAGTCGCTGAAAAACTGTGAATCTCGTCCAGGCATGCGGTGAGCAGCGCCCGTGGCTCCATGAAGGCATACTTTTTGGCCAGGGAGTGCACGCGAGCGACTCCGTACTCATCCCCCGCGGCGTTGAAGATTTCCGTGAAGCCATCGGTATAGAGCAGCAGCTTGTCGCCTGGTTCTAGCTGGATTTCGCAGGATGGAAAGTGGGTGGTGCAGAACATGCCGAGAGGCACGCCGGTCGATTCGCAGGGCCGCGCGCATCCGGCGGTGATGTGAAACAAAGGCAAATGGCCTGCGCTCACGTAAGTTACCTTTCCGTTGGGTTTGGCGCTGCCGACGATCATGGTGGCAAACTGGCCGGCCGTGGTGCTTTCCGCAAACAGGCGATTCGCGTGCTCCATCATTTTTTGCAGCGGCAGATTCTGTCCGGCAAGCGTTCGGAACGTTCCATGAAGATGGCTCATGAGCATCGATGCGGCCACGCCTTTGCCGGAAACGTCTCCCAGCAAGAAGTAAAATCCATCGCCGTTTTCAATCAGATCGCAATAATCGCCGCTAACGATGTTGGCCGGTTGGTAGTGGTAGCTAGCTTGCCAGCCGTCCACGGACCATTCCTGACGAGGCAAAAGCGCTTTCTGGATGCCAGCCGCCAGGACGAGGTCTTTCTCCAACGCGCGCTGCTCGTCGGCGGAGAGATGGTCGATGCAGAAGCGCAACAGGGGATTGCAAATTAGGCGATCGGCCTCGATAGTGTCGTGACACTGTTCACAGATGCCGAAGGTGCCGGAATTCAAGCGAGACAGTGCAGCGTCGACGCTGGCGAGCAACTGGTTCAGCGAACTGTCGGGGGCGCTGGCTTGCGTGGCGGCGAGCAATCGCTCGCGGCGCAGTTCGAGTTCGGTGCGAAAATAAGCTTGCTCGGTGGTGGCCATGGTTCCTCCACCATCAGGTTGCCTTGCTGTTCCTGGGGAATCCATCCGCTTTGTACCTCCAAATTGAAGCTGAATCGCAGAGGCTACGGAAGCTTAATGTGATCGATGCCGCGTACCGATTGCGGTTGCGGCTTGGGCCAACAACGGAGCGCCGGAGGCGTCCTCGCTGCTCTTTATGCGATGCCGTAAACGCTCGGCCCGGCACATGAGCTTTTCCACCTGGCGGCCCTGACGCGCGCTGGCATAAGGATCTCGAGAACGGGCGATCAGGCGTTGCAGAGTCTTCAGGCCAAGCTCGGCGAATTCGAGCGCACGGCCGTAATCGCGTGCCTGATGCTCATAGTGTATCGCGAGTTGCTCGCAAGCAAAGACCGTTTCCTGGGGATCGGTGAGCAGTTCATGCCAGAGGCTCGCGGCGCGCTCGCGATCGCCACGTCGTTTGGCCATCAGGGCCAATTCGCGTGTTGCCTGCGGCCGGTATTCCGCAGGCAAACCTGCATCCAGCGCCTGGGCGCAGGCGGTATGGGCCAGATCTCGTTCGCCTTTCCGCTGAAGGAATTTTGACAAGCCAAAGAGGTCGAGTGAGTCTGTTCCCTCGAAGCTGCCCTCGCGGGATTCCAGCAGGGAATTCATTTTGCCGAATAGGGCAGCCAATCCGCGCAGGTCCATCTGGTTGTGCCTGACGACTCCGGCGAGTGGTTGCCCGGGGCCGCCGCGCAGATAATCGAAATAGAACTGCGGGATGAGAGAAGACGGGACGTCATCTTCGCGGCGCCAGCCGAGGCGCGTTGCGCCCAGGACGTGGCGTTCGAGTTCGACCAGGCGCACGGAGCCCAATCGTAACTTCCATAAAGCGCGCGCGGGGTGGAGCAGGTCCAGATGCGCGGCGAGTTGCGGGACGCGGATGGATCGCGTCATGGTGAAGCGATTTTCGAGAAGCGGCCAATCGAAGGTCTTTCCGTTGAAAGTGACCAGGACGGGGCGTTCCGCAATCCGCGCAGAGAGTTCGTGGAGCAAGGAATACTCTTCGTGGAGATCCCGGAGGAAGAGTTGCTCCACTTGGAGACCACCGGCATCCCACCAGGCCAGCCCGACAAGGAAGGCATAGGTGCCGGTGCCGCCGGTAAGGCCGGTAGTTTCCGTATCCAGAAAAAGCCACTTTTCGGGATTCTCCAATGCGGCCCGAGTTCGGCGGCTGATCTTTTCGTCGCGTGTGCGCGAGAGGAGATCCAGAGCGACGGGGGAAGGCAGAGCGAATTCCGGGGTCGAGAACCAATTGCGAATCGCCAAATGCTCGCCGTAATGGTTGCGGGCGATACCGCCGCCGAGAATCAGGCTAATGGGATCGGTCTCGTCCGGGGCACGAAGGTCCGCGGGACGCGCAGGGAGGGCGCGCGCGGGCTTCAGAGCGGAAAGGCGGGCGAATTTGTCGAGAGAAAGAGGCATCCGTTTAGTTCATGTGCACAGGCGATCCAGGATGGCCAGGGCCGCTTCTTTCGCGCGTGGGGCGAGATCACCAGCGGGCCCGACACAGGAGGGGCAACCGGCCTCGCAGGGGCAAGCGCGAATCAGTTCGCGCGTCTTTTCGATGAGCAGCTCGTGAGCCCGGAAGAGCGGTTCGGAAAAACCAATTCCGCCGGGATACGCGTCGTACAGATACAGATTCGGTTCGAAGAATTCCTTCTGGCCGCTCATCCAGGCTTCGGCCGAGCCGGAGGCGAGATCCTGCACTTCGCTCAGAACGACAGGAGCATCGCTGTCGGGCGCGGGGGGACGTTCACCGATGGCCGTGCCGAGGTCGCGCCCGTCGCACATTAACAGAAGCGTTGCCACGGATTCCATGGCGTGTAGCAGGCCGAACATTCCGGATTGCCGTTCGCTGATGCTGTAGGAAAGAGATTCGAGCAGCGGGCGTTCCAGCGTCATCCAGTAGGACGTGGTGTGCATTTCGTTTTCGGGGAGTTCGAGTTTGCCCGCGCCGATGTTCTCGTTGGTGAAGAATTTGATTTTCTTGAAGCCAACCACTTGAGAACGCACGAGAACGTCTCCGTATGAGCGCGTCGCGGGGATCTCTGGCTTCTCTTCCTTTGCGGGTGCTGTGGCTGCGATCTCGAGGACGCGGACCTGGGTATAACGGATCGCATCGGTGTAGTAATCCACGTCCACTTGCTTGACGTAGGCTTTGCGTTCCTTGAAGTCCAGATGCTCGACGTGGTACTGCTGCGCGCCGTGAAGATAGATGGCCTTCTCGTGAACGGTGGTAAGCGCGCTGACGAAGTCCACTTCACCAATGACGACCGGCGCGCCAGTAATATCGATGATTATGAAATTGTCGCTGGTGACCGAGCGCAGGCTGATGGTGTCCGCGGGATAGGCTTCGTTCGTCCAGTGATAATTCTCTCCGGCGCGGTGGAGATAGCCCGCTTCCGTCAGGCGCGCGCACAGGTCCTGGACGTCCACGTCGCCAAATTTCTCGCCGGGCGCGATGGGCAGCTCAAAGGCCGCGCATTTCAGGTGATTGACGAGAATTTCCAGGTTATCCGGCTGGATGAAGGCGTGCTCCGGCGTGTTGCCAAAGAAGTAGTCGGGATGGCGAACGATGAACTGGTCCAATGGCGCTGATGAAGCGACAAGCACGGCGCAGGAACTTCCGCTACGCCGTCCGGCGCGACCGGCGCGCTGCCAGGTGGCGGCGATCGTGCCCGGGTAGCCGGCCATCACCACAGCGTCCAATGAGCCGACGTCGATGCCCAGCTCCATGGCGGAGGTAGTCACCACGCCGCGGATGCGCCCGTCGCGCAAGCCGCGCTCGATTTCGCGACGTTCGCTCGGCAGGTAGCCGCCGCGATAGCCGCGAATCGTTTCCGGCTTGCCGGGAAATTGCGGGTTGGCCTGCTGCAGGTAAGTGAGAATGATCTCCGTGTGCAGGCGTGAATTGGCGAAGGCCATCGTCTGCAAATCGTGGTTCAGGAATTCCTGAGAGACGCGCGAGGCCTCATTGATGTAGCTGCGGCGAATGCCGAGGGCGCGATTGACCACCGGGGGATTGTAGAAGACGAAGGTTTTTTCCGCGGCGGGCGCGCCGTTTTCGGATTGCACTTCGACTTCGTCTTCAATCAGGCGCGATGCCAGTTCACCCGGGTTCGCAATGGTTGCAGAGCAGCAGATGACCTGCGGCGTGCGTCCGTAAAACTGAGCGATGCGGCGCAAACGCCGCAACACATTGCAGAGATGGCTGCCGAACACGCCGCGATACGTATGCAACTCGTCGATCACGATGTAGCGCAGATTTTCGAACAGGCGCGTCCAACGCGTGTGATGCGGCAGAATGCCGGTGTGGAGCATGTCGGGATTGGTCAAAACGATGTGGCTCTTCTCGCGGATGGACTTGCGAGCATCGCTGGGCGTGTCGCCGTCGTACGTGAATACGCCGAAGCGGTTTTGCAGTCGCTGGTTCAAATCGTAAAGCTCTGCAAGCTGATCCTGGGCCAGGGCCTTGGTAGGGAACAGGTAGAGCGCGCGGGTGTCCGAATCGGCCAGGATCGAATCCAGAACCGGCAGGTTGTAGCACAGCGTTTTGCCGCTGGCCGTGGGAGTGACGATTACAACATTTTTGCCGGCATGGACCGCTTCCGCCGCGGCGGCCTGGTGTGTGTAGAGCTGGCGAATGCCTTTGGCTCTGTACGCTGCCTGCAAATCCTCGTGAACCCAGGCAGGGAACTCCGCCCACTGCGCCGGGCGTGCCGGGTAGTGCCGTACGGCGGTCAGGACTTCGCCGCTGATGTCGCGCTCGGCGAAGCTGTCCAGAACCTGAGACACTCGAGCGAGAGAAGTGGAAGTGCGCGGGAGCTCGCTGCGGACAGCGTCAATGGGAGTGACGTTGGCCAAGCGTACGGCGAGAGAGTCGGGCATAAGGTGATTCTCCAGTTGTTCGCCTTTTGTTCGCTCAGGCTAGCATGGGGGGTCGCCGCGCCGCAACCCGGATTTTTGAGGACGTGTGGAAAGTGCTCCGATCTGCGATAATGCCCGCCATCCATCCTCTCCTGTGGGGTTGCAAGACACGTATGAGCCGGAGCGAAATACGACGTAGCCGCGCTGTGAGCATCCTGGGAGACGTTCATTTCTGGGTGCCCACGATAGTGCTGCTTGGCGGATTATTGCTGCTCAGGTTCCTTCACTGAAGCTTGGCCCGGAGAATCATGTCGGCGGAATCAGCGTCCTCCCTTGCTGGCCCGATCCTTAACCTTGGCCGGCATCGGTGCCTGCAACGTCTTGGCGTCCTTTGCGGCTTTACGGCCGGGGCGTGGCTGGGCGCCGCGGAAGCTCCGACGAAACTTGTCAGCATCGGAATCTCGCCGATTGTGATTTCGCTCATCATGGTCAACGGTGTTTTCCTGGCGCGGTGGAGTTTGCCTGCCTTAGTGCTTGGCACAACTTCTGTTCGTGCCGACGTGGCTCGAGCCCCACACCTGGTTCTTTGGGCGCTGCTTGCAGGTTGTCTGTGGGCTGTGGCCAACACGCTCACGATTTTTGCGATCCGCGACGTCGGTTTGAGCATTGCTTTTCCACTGTGGAATTCCAACAGCCTGCTCGGCATTTTCTGGGGATTTCTCTTTTTCAAGGAACTGCGCGATGCGGGATGGAGGCGTTGGTTCGGTGTCCTTGGCGGAACGCTGGTGATGTGCGTTGGCGCCGCGGCCTTGGCGATCGCATCTGCTTCGCAGTCAGCCACGACACACTCATGGAATGGTGTCTGGGCTGCCCTGGGCGCGGGGGTCCTTTGGGGCACCATGTACATCCCCTATCGCAAGGCCTACCTGACGGGAATGAATCCACTCTCGTTCGTGACGTTTTTCACGTTTGGTGAGCTTGGCATGATGAGCGCGTTGGCGGTCGTCTATAACGGCGTTGCGCCGCTTTGGCACGAGCTTGTGTTGGCGCGCGAAGTCATTTTCTGGTTGATGCTGGGCGGCTTTATTTGGGTGGTTGGAGATCTGTTTCAGCAATTCGCGGCGAAATATGTTGGCATTGGCAGGGGCATTCCTCTTTCGAACACGAACCAGCTTTGGGGATTGCTGTGGGGGATTCTCGTTTTTGGCGAGTTACACGGAAAGAGCCATACGACCTATCTGCAGGTTATTGGTGGCTCTCTCCTCATGATGCTGGGTGTCGGAGCCATTGCGCTTTCTTCTGCCACCGGGCAGGAGCAGAAGCACTGGAAAGAAGCAGCCGAGCGGGAAAGTGCGCGATATGGAGTGTCTGCCGAGTATGTGGCCGCGCGTTTCGAAGGCCGGCAAGCCGCAGACGAAGCAGAGCCTCGACGAACCGTCTGGGATTGGGTACTTATCTTTTCGGCCACAGCCATTCTTGCGGCCTTTGCCTCGATCGCTCGCATTCCCCAACTTTCGCTTCATTGGGGACCCATGGTCCTGTTGGCAGCAGCAATGCTATTCCTCCTTCTTTTTTGCGGGCGTGAGCTTTGGCGCACCACGCGCTTTCATTGATACAGTAGTCCTCGCGGATGGCGAACATTCCCAAAGTAGACGTGGTCGGTGTGGGCTTGAACGCGACCGATACGCTCATTCCCGTTCCTCACTTCCCCACGCGAGGATCAAAAGTCGAGATTCACTCCGCGAATGTGTTGCTCGGTGGACAAGTGGCCTCCGCGATGGCGGCCTGCCAGCAGTGGGGCTTGCGCACACGGTATATTGGAAAGCTGGGCGAAGGTCACGCGGCGTCGCTCCATCGCGCGGAATTTGAGCGGCTGGGCGTGGAGACTCATTTTTTCACGGCGCACAAATGTCCCAGCCAGGAGGCGTTCATTCTGGTCGATCCCAGCGGGGAACGCACCGTGCTTTGGAAGCGCGATCCGCGCCTGACATTGCTTCCGGAAGAGCTCCGGCGCGAATGGATTGTGAATGCACGCGCGCTTCTCGTGGACGGCCACGACACGCCCGCCGCCGCGCAAGCCGCGCAATGGGCGCACGAGGAAAAAGTGCCGGTGGTAGCGGATCTAGACGATCTGTATCCTGGCTATGATTCTCTTTTGCCGAACATCGATTTCCTGATCACCAGCCGGGACATTCCTGAGAGGCTCACCAACGAAACGGACTTGCGGGTTTCGCTTCCGCAGGTGCATGGGCGCTATGGCTCCAAATTGACGGCGGCCACTTTAGGAGAAGATGGCGTGCTCGCGTGGGATGGCGAGCAGTTTCACTACGCGCCGGCCTATGTGGTCGAGCCGGTCGATACCACCGGCGCGGGCGACACGTTCCACGCAGGGTTCTTGTATGGCTTTCTGCAAGGTTGGCCGCTGCAACGGCAACTGGAATTTGCCTGCGCTGCCGCGGCGCTGAATTGTATGGGCATCGGCGCCCGCGGTGGGATTCAGCCAGTCGCGAAAATCGAACAGTTTATGACAACAAACGCCAAGCACCGGAACGCATTTTGAAGGATCGACTTCTATTGTGCAGCGTTGGCGGCGAGTGTTTCGATCACCGCGATGTTGGGCAGAAGGTTGGCAGGAAGGTTGTGGCGCTGCTGCAGATATGAGGGCGAGTTATAGGAGATCCAGACTTTGCCGGCGGTGTCTTCGGCGACGAGGATCTTTAAGGGAAAATCGAGGGCGACGCTAGGCGAGGCCAGCATCAGCGGTGTGCCTCCCTTGGGATTGCCGAAAATGAGCAGTTTCGTGTTAGGCATGGAAAGCCCAACTCTTTCCGCCTCGCCGCTGTGGTCGACGACGGTGAAGAGCTTCACATTTTTCGCCTGAAGCATCGTTTCCAGTTTCGCTACCGTATCGTTCACCGAATACTGGCTGGCAATTCGCACAATGCCGTTGTCGTGGGCCGCTTCAGGGATTGCGGACATATAGGACTCCTTCACCTTGGGGACGCTAAGCGCCGAAACGTGGCGCGTGGCCAGAAGATAATAGCTCATCGCCAGTCCCAGCACACCGAGCAAGGTCGCCACGCCCACAGCCAGCGCCGACGCGTTGCCAAAGTAGCGCGTCCCGTTTCTCACGTCCGCCAACAGCCTTAGGTAGCGGACCAAAGACAAGATGCAGACCAGCACCCCGAGGAGAATCAAACCGGTCCCAAACCAGAGCGAATAACCGTAGGAGCCGGAGTGGAAATCCGGGCGGGCCAGATTGAATTCCTGGAGGAAAATCCCAAAGCGCGCCAAGACGAAGCCAAGCGCCATGAGCGCCAGACCGGTGCGAATCCAAGCCAGGAAAGTGCGTTCGACAGCCAGAAAGTCCGCGACGCTGCCGTAGTGTTTTTCTTGGGGTTCCATTGAGAGAGGCATCCTTTCTGGTGGTATGTCTCCTACCGATTTGGCTACTGCTTCGCCACGTTAAATAAGACCTCATTCGTCATTCCGAACGGAGTCTGCGAAGTAAGGAATCCCTGCGGTTCATTCATCGAAGAGGAGTTTCTCGCTGCGCTCGGAATAACAGTGGAACTTTTCTACGGCGGTGGTCAGGGCGCGATTTTCAGCATGACTACGGAATGCGGCGCCACCTTGGCGGAATAGCTACCTGTGAACGAGCCCACGTCCTTGTGTGCCCACAAATCCCGCACTTTGGCGGGAAGATGATTGGGATAGCCGATCTCTTCCCAGGACACGCTGACATCGCTATCAGATGCGCCGCGATTAAAAAGGATAACGGAGCGGCTGCCATCGTTCAGAAGTTTTGACCAGACTTCGAGATCGCCGTCCTTATGAATGCGATGCCCTTCGCGGCCCAGTTTGTCCTGATCGACGGCGATGACTTCCGGATTCGTCAGGATCTCCTTGATTTCGGGGGTCATGGACCGGACATCATTTCCGGCAATCAGCGGCGCGGCAAGCAAAGCCCAGAAACTGAAGTGAGCGCGATATTCGGGAATCGTCATGCCACCGTTGCCGACTTCCATCATGTCCGGATCATTCCAATGTCCGGGTCCGGCATACGGCGCAAGGTCGACCTGCAAATCGAGAATATCCACCATGCCGTATTCGCAGCAATCGCCGTTAGGCCACTTTTTCTTGCTGGTCCACTTGTCGCTGATGTCGCCGGTGGTGCGCCACAGATTCCCGATACCTTTGCCCCAGAGCCACGGCTTGGCTGTGCCCCATTCGCACATACTGAAAACAATCGGGCGGCCTGTGGAGAGCAGGGCATTGCTCATTGTCGAGTAAGCTTCCTCGGCGTTGCGCGTGCCCGTGTTGCACCAATCGTATTTCAAGTAATCCACGCCCCATCGCGCATACTGAATCGCGTCCTGATATTCGTGACCCTGGCTGCCGGGGCGGCCGGCGCAGGTCTTCGAACCGGCATCCGAATACAGCCCGAACTTCAGTCCTTTTGAATGCACATAATCGGCAAGCGCTTTGATCCCAGAAGGGAAGTGCTGAGAGTCTGCGACAATAAAGCCATTTTCATCGCGGCTGACCTGCCAGCAATCGTCGATGACTACATACTGATAGCCCGCCTCTTTCATGCCGCTCGTGGCTATTGCGTCGGCCACGGATTTTATGAGGTCTTCACTTACGTTACAGGCGAATTTGTTCCAACTGTTCCATCCCATCGGCGGCGTCTGCGCCAAGGAGTTTCTTTGGAGTTGCGCGTTCGTGGGGATGGCCAGGAAAATCGTCGAGAACAAAACAAGTCCGAGGATCGTCCAGCGCATGCGGCTCCGTTTCATCTCTTTTCTCCTATGGACTGTTCCATCAGGTGAAGAGCGAGCGCCTGGTTTGCCTGGGTCCATGCCAGCGGCGTGTGGCCATTGGCAATATATCTTCCGCGTTTGAGGAAATAAAGCTCCGGGCATTGTCCTTCAGCGGTGAGTTGCGCGAGTGAACGGTTGAAGTAGTGCACCTGTTTGTGAAAGCTTGCCTCGTCCGAACGGTTTGCCAGGTAGCGGCGGCCGTAAATAATGGAAAGCAGCGGATCAAAAATGCACCACTGCGCCTCGCAGTTGGGTTGCAGATGGGCATCGCGAAAATCCAGGTTATGACTGAAGTCCGAACTCATTTGCCCCGGCGCGAACCACTCGTCGTAGTCTTGGCAGAAGTAAGAGTCTCCGACATAGCGTTTGATCCCGACCTCTCCCTTCAATCGCGCCTGCACCAGGTTGAGGATGCCGTCCTCGTTTTCGGGCTTTCCCAGAACATCCAGAGGGTGAATCAGGGAAAGTAATGCGGAGTCCACCAATCGCTCCGGCGGCGATTCGAAGGGCAAGGTGGCGTCGAGGTGTTCGCGTCCCTTGACGATCAGTTCCCGCAAATATTCCACATCCGCCGCGCCGGAGGCAGCCGGCCCCTTCTTGTGACCTTTGGCCTCGTGCGCGAAATACTCGCGCATCTGTTCGAGCCCGGCGACGACGGCACCAACGCTGGAGTTGTTAACCTCGCGGCCTTCTTCCCACGCACCGCTGTCGCGATCTTGCCAATATTCGATGGCCTCGAAATAAGAAGGGAAGTGACGATAGATTTCCAGATCGTCCGCAGACATCGGCAGAGCACCCGTGTTTGCCAACAGAAAGCGAAACCACAGAGCCTGGCCCAGGGCATCATTCTGAGCGTGCGGCCACACGCCCTCCACTTCTGCGAGGCTGCGAGCTTCAAAACGGATGTGCGGTCGGCGGTCCACGTCTTCGTGCAAGATGCCGGCGGGGTCTTCGGTGATTTCGCGGAAACGTCGAATCTGAGTTTTAAGATAGGCGGTCAGGCCTTGCGCACAGGCTATGGCAGGGGCGACTTGGCCGCGGCGGCGGAAGGAGTCCGCGACCATCACGTTGTCTCGTATCCAGACGTTATGATAGCCGCTGGCAGAGCCGGGCGCATGAGCGGAGCTGGCCGCAAACAGGCCGTGCGCTACCGGCACGATTTCGTGCGTGCGGTACACACCTAGCACCTCTTTGATCTTCGCCAGGGTCTCCGGCGTGTAGCTCTCCATAATCAAGTGGCGTAGTAATCCGTCTTCCAGGGCCAAGGGTGACTCCGGCGCGGCTTCGCGCATGTGTTAGATGAAGGCGAGAGGAATTTTATCCCAGTTGGGGTGACTCGGAGATAAAAGAGGGAGATGCCCATCGAGTGAAGTCAGTAGCTGATCACTGGCAGTCCTTGTGTCCAAAATGGCAAATGGCGGGAACAAAACATTGCTTGCCGGTGTCTGAAACAAGGTAGCCTTCCCCGTCGTATCTTCATGGCATAGGCACGCTGCACGAGTTCGTTCCTGCGCGCCATTGTTCCTGCTGAGGGTGCTGCGGCCATGAAGATGGGGGAACCAGGAATCAGCCCTTCGGAGCGGAGGCGGGCGCCTCGCTTTCGCTACCAGGCCAGCCTGGAAATCGAATGGGGATCCGCTCGCTTGCGTGCCCGCACGCGCGACATCAGCGAGGGGGGGATGTTCATCGAAGCCGATGACGTCCTCTGGGTCGGCGCCGGTTTTCGCGCGCGGATGGCCTTGGAAAGCCCTTTCTGGATGGACTGCTCGGTCAAGCGCGTCGAACCCGGAAGTGGAATGGGTGTTACCGTTGTTCTTCGAGAAGACCAAAGCCAGCGCCACTATCGAGACTTGCTCGCGAAACTGGCAGAGAGCTAGTCTTCCCGCCGTATACTAGAATTCATGACACGCTGCCTGGACTGTGGCTCACCGCGCACCAGCGATCAGTGTCCGAACTGCGGGCTGACCTCCGCGGCTGCCGAGCTGGTCTTTCGGCGGCGGCTTCTTCGCCAAATGGCTTTTTTCCTCGCGGGCTCGCTGCTTTTTCCTTATGTCAGCCAGGTATATCCCCCGCTGGACGTGGACGCCATGCTGGTGTTTTTTGGGCTGGTGTTCTTCATCGCGCTGACCCTGCTGATTTTTCTGGATCGCCAGGCGCGGGCGCGCAAGGACATCGAGGTTCTGCGCCATCTGTTCACCGGGCTGATTCCGATTCCCTTCATCCTCTCCGCCGCGCTTTTCTTGAATGGAAAGCTCGATTCGACACACAAGGTTGTCTATCACCCCACGACGGTCGAGGGGCGCTATCTGATGAAGGGCATTGTGCGCGGCACGCGAAGGTTGTTTGTCTATTCCTGGAGGGATGGGCGGAAGATTGAGCGCTTGGCGGTCGATCCAGACGATTATGACCGCTTTCAAGTCGGGGATAGGGTCAATGTGGGAGAAGAGCCTGGCGCACTGGGCATTCCCTGGTTCTATGGCGTGTATCGGGCGGGACAATCCGGCGTCCCGCTTCCTGCGGAGACCCACCTGAAACCAGCCGCGCCGAAGGCCACCCAAGACGCTCCACGCCCCCCGGGTCAGTAGATGGGCCTTCCGTTCGGTCCCAGGGGTATCTGCAATTCCAGGAAGTGGCCGTCCTTTCCCAGCCGGAAGCGGATGCGCTCCATATTGCCCACATTCCTTTCCACGAAATCCGGAGTTTCGATCGGCTTGTCCGGCAAGTCCGCATAAGACCATTCCGCGGAATCGCCGGTGACCTTGATTTTCTGCGGGTCGATGTCATAGACCTCCTCGTCCTGCACATTTACGAGCAGATAGCGCTTCCAAAGACGGACAAGGAACACGCCCTTCTTCTCCGAGTGATAAATGTTCCAGGAGTTGGGGGCATTTTCGTTGAAGCGCACGATGGCGAATTCCAGCGTGTGCCAGGTGAGTTTCTCTGCTTCGGCCTGCGACTGCCTTTGCGCGCGAGTTGAGCTGGAAAACGCCTGGAAAGACAGGAGTCCGGCCGCGCCAGTCAAAAGAATCCGGGAAATCTTGCTCATTTCCCGAAACCGCATTCGCGCCACAAGGCGCCCCACTCCCACAAGCCAAAACCCGTCTGGGTGGGGATTGGGTGACCGGCCTGCCGCGCAAGCATGGCGATTTGTCCACGGTGGTGCGAATCATGAGAGATGAGGTACCCGACAAACGCCACCACATCCGGTTTGAAGTGCGATACTTTGCCGGCCGGATCGTTGAGAGCCTTCTCGATCAGCCCGCGGATTGCCTCAGCGCTGGCCTTCAGCGAAGCCTGCACCTGCGTGCGTGTGGCCTTGTCCGGATCAAGTTTGGGCGGGTGCTTGCCGGTCTTATCCGCAGCCGAGAGCCACATCAGCCGCGCATGGTGAATGTGCGCGGCAATGGACCCGATAGAACGGCCCTTGCCGGAGGGAGGCGCTGCCCGCCAGGCGGCGTCAGCGACATGGCTTAATAGCAGCTGATTGGCTCTTTCGTTGATCGTATAGGTTTCCAGCAACGACTTCCGGAAATCCAGGTTGAGCGGTTTGGAGCGCGCGGCGGTCGGGGCCATGTTCCGTTTCCTCGTTTTTCGAGTATAGGAAAAGTGTACGACAAGCGCGACCCATTCGCCGAGATTACGCTTGTGCGAAGGGCGAGGTAGACTCCCTTCACTACACAGACTGAGAGCCAGGCTCGAGGCAGGGGAGAGCGGCATGACGCCCCTTCCAAATCAGGAGCGGCAATACCGAGGCGCAAAAAAATTGAGGGCGCTGGAACCTTGCGATTCTCGCGCCCTCTTTTGATTGTGCTGGCAAGTTTTTTACGCTTCCCGGCTCAATCTGGGCATACTGTATTCCTTGCGATTGACCTTGGCAAGAGGGCTCCGCGAGATTTTCTGTGCATTTCTGTGCATCACTGTGCAAAACGGCCAAATCAAGTGAGCATTGGCGCAGATGGGACTAGAACGCCAGTTTCAAGGAGAATTGGATCTGCCGGGAAGGTCCCGCGGTCTTGCTGATGGTGCCAAAGCCGCTGCCCAGTACGGTGTTGGAAGGCAAACCGAAGTTTACGATATTGAAAATGTTGAAGAACTCCGCCCGAAACTGGAGCACCCCCCATTCGGTGTTTCCTCGGCCCAAAGGAGTGTTCTTAATGATCGCAAAGTCGAATTGATGAAAACCGGGCCCACGAAATGTATCGCGGCCAAGGATTCCAAAGTCGCCCTGGTTAGGACCTGTGCCTCCGGGAAGATGGATGGGGATCGAAAAGAATGAACTGTTGTTCGCGCCTCGCCCGAAGTAGTCCTCACGAATCGTACGACTGGTGGAAAAATCGGGCATGGAGACTAGATCCGGCCGGTCCGCCCCTCCCGAACCCGCTCCCGTCTGTTGAATGCCGGAATACACGGTGAACGGCGGCCCAGTCATCAGGGAGGTGACGTTGAGCAGTTGCCAGCCCGCCGTGACTTTCCTTCCCAACGGATTTAGGAAGCCGATCCGGTCGAAAGGCAGCAACTGGATCAGGCTCAAAGAAAACACGTGAGTGACGTCGAAGGTCGAGGGGCCTTTATCCGCACTCGGATCCCGAGGATTTTGAAATGGCGCCTGCAAAATCACCCCAGCGTTCGCCGGGATCCCTCCCAGAACCGTGCTGGTGTCGTCGAGCGACTTGGAAAACGTGTAGCTCGCTTGAAAGGCCAAGCCATACTTTTGGCTGTTCTTGCTTACGCTGGTCTGCAAAGCGTTGTAGGTGGAGTGCGAGCCGGGCTGCATCAGCATTTCCGGGCCGTATCCCCCGATCGCCTGGCCTGCGGAGTTGAACTGGGTAAACGGGGCGAACGTGGAGTCGGCGCCACCGTAGCCGTTGGGCGAAAACACGTTGGGCACGTGAACTCCAGCAATTCCGATGTAGGCCGCGTTCCACTTCACCTCGCCAAAGTCGTGATCAAAGCCCAGCGTGTACGTACCCAAATACCCGTTTCGAAAATGCCGCGAGATAATTCCTGCCGTGAGTAACTGCGGCTCATGCCCGGGTGTCAGTGCTTGCACGTCGTCGAGGTAGCGCTGCACGTCAATCTCCGTGTTCGGCGGAACATTTGCGCTATCTCCGTTAGGGAATAAGGGAGTCCCAGCAGTGGTGTACACCGTGGGGAGCTGCAACGGAACCGCCGTATTGTGAAAAGGCACGGGCGTACCGGGAAGAGCCGTCACCAGGGGTTGGAAAACCAGGGGGAAGCCGCCGGTCACGAAATTGTCCTGCCACAAATTGGGAAGCAGAGTGGTAATCGCCGCTCCCGCATGCCATGTGGTGCGCTTGGTCGCCGCGTAATCGACAGCGACACGGGGTCCCCATCCACTCCAGTCGGTCGGATATATCGGTTGAGGATTGAACAGAAAGACCTGCCGCGCACCAGGAGAAAGGAACGAAACAGGTTGTCCGTCGGGGCCGACGGGATACGCCACGGAGGTGCGGTTCTTGGCTTCCCGAATCGGCGAGTTGACCTCATAACGCAAGCCATAGGTGACGTTCCAGCGTGGTGACAATTTCCAGCCATCCTGGAAATAGAAGTTGTAGGCGTTGCGCCGGACGGCCGCTTCGTCAAACTTGTCTCCTTGCGGCGTAACGCTTGCGGCAGCGGTGACTGAATACGAATAGGGCGTAGCAGTTAGCAGTCCCGTGAGTGCGTCCGGAAGAGGAGCCCCTGGCTCGATATTATGCAGTCCGCTGGCGGAGAGAATCTGAACCGGGGAGTAAGCAGTTCCGCCGCCAAACGTATAAACCCCGTTCGGGTTCATACCGAAAATCGTGGCGTCCTTGTTCAGGCGCACTTCCGCCCCCCATTTCAGGCTGTGCGAGCCCTGGGACCAGGCCATATCCACCTTTCCCTGATAAAGGTTGCCGTAAGAGCCGAAAATCGATCCATCTGCGGTGTTGAAGCCGTCGTATAAGCCGTCGCCATACACCAAAGCGGGATCGGTGGAATCCTGAGTAGGGAAGATCGGAGTGCTGCGTACATAACCAAAAGCCGCATCCAGATTCAACCGGGAGGATATCGTCTTTTGGTAATGGATGGTTGCGCTCCGCTGGTGATCGTAGAAATTCACGCTGAACAAAGGATCAATCGCAGTCTGGTCGGGATTGGTGGTCGGCCCGGTCACCTGATTCAAACTGAAGCGGCCGAAAAGCATTGAGTTTGAAGAGAGACGATGATCCACTCGAATGGAAAATTGGTCCGTGTTGGTCACCACTTTCGAATACGTCGCGTACGTGCGGGCGCCAAATGCCCCCTGGGGATCGTTGGGAAGTGGATAGCGATTCAGGAGAGGTGCGATTTCCGAATTCACGGGCACAAACAGCGTATCGCCAGGGAATGTCGTGGTGTCGATGCCTTGGCGCTCGTTTGCGGTGGGAACAGCAAACACTTGCGTGGTGCCCAGCACCTGGCGGAATCCCTGATATTCCCCGAAGAAATAGGTTTTTCCACGGCCCTCATAGAGACCGGGGAGAATGAATGGGCCGCCAACGGTCCCGCCAAATTCGTTGCGGACAAACGGCGGTATACGGCGGATGTCGACGCCGTTGCTGTGGTCAAAGAAATTGCGTGCATCAAACGCCGCGTTTCGGACAAACTCAAACGCGCTGCCGTGGAAGCTGTCCGTTCCCGTTTTGGTTACCACGTTTGTAAAGCCGGCCGCACCTTCCCCAATCTCCGGCGGCATTACCCCGGAACTGGATTGCACCTCCTGAATCGCGTCCACGTTGAAATTTGCAAACGTGGCCCCTCCCATTTCGGGATCGCTCGTGAATGTGCCGTCCGTCGCAAAGACCGAATCCACACCGCGTTGTCCGTTGACGGAGAATTGCTGGGTGAAATTCGCGGCCCCGTTGGCGTCGGTCATGGTCCCTGCCGCCAGCAAGAGCAGCTTGCTGAAATCGCGCTCATTCAAGGGAATGGAAGAGACTTCCTTGCTCGAAAGGCGTCTTGCTTGATCTGATTTAGTGGCGGGTTGGTTGCCCCGCTCGATGATGCGTAGCGTCTGGTCCTGCAGAGAAAGCTGAAGATCCGCGGCGAGCTGCTCGTCCTGCTTCACAACGAGGGGTTCCGGAGCGGTCCACTCTTTTTCGGCCAGCTTTACGGTGACTCGATAGCCGCCTGCTTCCAGTGTGCCAAACGCGAAGGTGCCATCGGTGCCGGTTGTGGCCGTGTATTCCAACTCTCTGGCGCTGGATCGCAGAAGGATGGTGGCATTCGAGAGAGGAGCGCCGGACTCGCTCGTCGCGATGCCCGTCCAGCGGGCGGTCGCGAACAGTGGTAACGCGCAAAAAAGAAGGAGCGCACAAAGGCGGCCCGCAGACCTGCATTTGGCGCGGTGCTGCTTCAAAGCGCCATAGAGGTTTCCTGGCACTTCTCCTGTCTTTCCACAGGTTCAGGTGAGCGAATCGAGGACCTGGTTTGGGATAGGCGAGCCGGGCCGACTGGCCCCCGTAGGCCCGCCAAATCGATTTTATACTAGGGAAAACGCGAAGTGGGGAAAAACTGGCTGTCCGGCGGCGGTACAAAAAATTTGAGGGCGCTGGAACCTTGCGATTCTCGCGCCCTCTTTTGATTGTGCTGGCAAGTTTTTTACGCTTCCCGGCTCAGTCTGGGCACACTGTATTCCTGGTGATGGTGCTTGGCAAGAGGCCTCGGCGAGTTTTTCTGTGGAAAGCTGTGCGGACTGTGGAAAAGGGTAGAGGAGGGTAAGGAGAGAAAACACCCCCTTTTCTCTGTGAGCTCTGCGCCCTCTGTGGTGAATATTCCTGGTTTTGGAGTCTACTGGATTGGAGAACATCCCGTCCCCAGGTTCCGGTTCCCATTGCGCTTTAGCGGCTGCTTCACGCCACGTCCGGGAAAGTGAACACGGCTTTGCTGGGGTTTCCCGCGGCGACATGGGAGTAAAGTTCTTCTTTGCTGATGTCCGCATAGCCGAATAGGCCCCAGAAGTGGAGAAGCGAACGGCTTTCATGACATGGTCCCGGACGAAATTGTAGAAAGTGCGAGGATATCACCATTGGTTGGATGGTGAGGGTGGGAGGGCCGGGTACAATGCTGGTGTGAGCACAAAACGACTAAGCTTCCTACTCCTCTCCATTTGTTGCAGCGTCATTTTGATTTTTCCAGTAGGGGCGCGCCAGCAAAACACCGACGAAAAGTCTCCTTTTACGTGGGACGACGGGGCAGTGGTGCGCGGGGATCTGCAACAGAAGAGGATCGCGCTGATCTTCACCGGAGGAGATTACGGAGAAGGCACGCAGGCAGTCCTGGATACACTCCAGAAGACGAAGGTCAAGGCGGGGATTTTCGTTACGGGCGGATTCTTGCGCGAGAACGAACGGCGAAAACTTGTGCAGCGCGCCGTGAAGGAAGGACACTACGTTGGTCCGCACTCGGACCAGCATCCGCTCTATTGTCCTTGGGACGAGCGCGAAAAATCCCTGATCAGCAAGACGGGCTTCCAGAAGGACCTTCAGAAGAACATTTCAGATCTGAAACAGCTTGGCGCGCTTGACTCCGGGACGGTCTATTTCATTCCGCCCTATGAATGGTTCAATCGCGACCAGGTGGAATGGGCGAAAGAAATGGGCGTGCAGATGTTTAACTTCTCGCCAGGGAGTGGATCAAACCGCGACTACATGCCTGAGAGCGATTCGAAGTTTGTGTCGTCACAGAAAATCTTCGACGATATTCTGGCGTACGAGAGGAAAGACCCGCACGGTTTGAACGGGTATTTTTTGCTGTTGCATTTAGGGGCGGAACGGAAGGACAAGATGTTCCGGCTATTGGAGCCCTTGATTGTTGAATTGCAGTCCCGAGGCTATGCATTTGCAAGGATAGATCGGATGCTGATGGAAGCAAAATAAGAAAAGGGAAATTCGAAGAGTGAAAGCGAACGGGACCTCGTTGACTGAAGGATGGATAAGACAGTGGATATAATGCAGAAGATCGCGAGGGGGCGAATTGACCAAGAGACTGTGGCGAGTGGTGGAGCGTGTGTACCCGCGATGCAGCACCATCACGCAGGCAATTGCCTATAACGTATTTCTCGCATTTTTTCCGATGTTGTTGCTGGCTGTGGGAATTGCCTCGACATGGATTGGAACCAAAGCCGGGATGTTGGATGCGTTCCGCAACTTCACGGACTTCTTGCCGCCGGGGAGCCAGGGAATCGTGGGGGATTTTCTGGAACGCCGGGAAGGGGACATCTGGAAATACGGATTGGCGGGCGCCGCGGGAGCGCTGATCGGTGGAACTCAGGTGATGAAGTTACTGATGCAGGGCATTCACCTGATCTATGACGAAGACGAACACATCGGATTTTTGCACCGGCAGTTGCGCGGGCTCTTGCTGCTGTTGATCACCATGGCGCCGATTGTGGCGGCGGGTATTCTGGGCGTCTTTGGCAGGCCGCTGCGGCATTGGCTGACGGAGCAGTTGTGGCACCATGCGCCCGTGCATAGCATGTGGCTGGTGTTTTTCCCCTTGGCGGCGATGCTGTTGGCCATGCTGGCGCTGACCGTAATCTATTGGGTGGCGCGGCCCAAGGAGAAACACTTAAGCCACGTTCTGCCCGGGGCGGCCATGGCTACGTCGCTGTGGTGGCTGGTGAACGCCTTGTTCGGGTTTTACGTCCGCAAGATGCCGCCCAACGTCGTGTATGGAGGCCTGGGGGCGGTAATCGGTTTGCTGATCTGGATGCAGATTTCGGCGGTGATTGTATTTCTAGGCGCGGCTTGGAATGCGGAGGAAGCGGCGGCGAAAAATGGCGGGTGACGCATGGCGAAGGTGGAAGTCGAGACTTATGCGGGTTACAAAGCCGACGAAAGGCCCGTGCGTCTGAAATTGGGCGGGCAGACCCTGGAGATCTTGGAAGTGGAAGACCGCTGGTATTCGCCGGGTGAGACCTATTTCCGAGTGCGGGTTGAGGGTGGCGACCGCTACGTGCTTAGGCATACGGAGGCACAGGATGTTTGGAGTCTAGAAGGATACAGGAGCGGAGCGAACTAGGTTGAAGAAATCCCAAAGTCCAAGTGTGGCGCCTTCCGGAACACAAGAATGCATCGCAGAGAATTGATCAAATTTATGGGAGTTGGGACAGGGATGAGTCTCCTCCCCTCCTATGTGAAGGATGTTTTTGCCGCCGAGGATGCCAAACGCGACGCCACTCTGCGCATCTCAACTGTGGAACTGGAAATCGCTCCGAAGAAGACCGTGAAGACGACCGCCTATAACGGTTCCATCCCAGGGCCCGTACTACGTTTCCGCGAAGGGCAGCGCGTGACGATCGAAGTCATCAACGACACGAAAGAACCGGAGGTAACGCACTGGCATGGACTGTTTGTTGCGCCAGAGGTAGACGGTTCGGTGGAGGAGGGAACGCCGCTGATCCCGCCGAAGAGTTCGCAACGATATACGTTCGAAGCGCGTCCTTCGGGGACGCGCTGGTACCACACGCATATGCCGGCTGGACGCAACCTGAATAGGGCGACGTTCACTGGTCAATTCGGAATGTTCTACATCGAGCCGCGGAGCGAGCCGGGACGCTACGACGCGGAGGTTTTGCTATGCCTGCATGGGTGGAAGGCATACCTGGGCACCATGGGGGGAGAAGGATCGCTGGAACCAGTTTATGAGTTGTACTCGATCAACAGCCATGCCTTGGGGTTTGGAGATCCGATTCGCGTGCGCGAAGGACAAAGAGTATTGTTCCGGATTTTGAATGCGAACGCGACATTGCAGCACACAATCTCACTTGCGGGCCATCCGTTCGAAGTAATCAGTCTGGACGGCAATCCAGTGCCCACCCCGCGCAAGGTGGATGTGCTTTCGATCGGTCCCGCGGAGCGTGTGGATGCGATCGTCACCATGAACTCGCCGGGGGTGTGGATTCTGGGCGACGTGAGCGATCAGATTCGGAATCAGGGCTTGGGAATCGTCGTCGAGTATGAGAACCGGAGTGGGAGTCCCCGTTGGGTTGCGCCAGAGAAGACAGAATGGGACTACACCGTGTTCGGCCATTCCCTCGACAGCACAGGGGAACAGGCGCCGGCGGCAGAGCAACTGGAAAAAGTCCCGCTCGTGTTTCGCCGCAAATTTGCGGGGAACAATTGGGTGGACCACTGGACGATCAACGGCAAGGAGTATCCGAAGACGGACCCCATTCTTGTGCGGGAAAATCATCGCTACAGGTTGCAATTTGACAATCAGAGCGATGACGATCACCCCGTTCACCTGCACCGTCACACCTTCGAGTTAAGAAATGTAGCCGGCAAGAACACGGCGGGCGTGATGAAAGATGTTGTGGTTGTGCCCAGGCGGAAGTTAGTGGAAGTGGACCTGGCGGCAGATCATCCGGGGACGACACTGTTTCACTGCCACCAGCAGATGCACATGGATTACGGATTCATGGCGTTGATGCGCTACGTAGGATAAGGACGAGCTCGGCGACGGAAGGCGGTCACTTCCGCAAGGTTGCCTTGACATCATCATTCCCCGGGCGTACATGGTTATCAGAGCACCATCCCCATGAGCGAAACACGGAGGTCCCCATGCCCCGCTATGAGTTTTACTGCGAAGACTGCAAGAAGCCGTTCGAGGTCATCCTGACGCTTGCGGAATATGAAAAGGGCAAGGTCAAGTGCCCGAAGTGCGGCCGCGAGCATGTGCACCAAGAGGCTGCCGCCTTCTTTGCGGTAACCTCCAAGAAAAGCTGACAAGTCCACGGCCACGGAGCACGACGCCGTTATTGGAACCTTCTGCCGTTGTGGGTGACGGCACGTGCTTCTGAGTTTTAGCGGGAAATCGATACTCTCAAACACCAAAGTTGCGAAACCTGAGGAGAACCGAGTTGAAATGACACCGCCCGGACCGCTGATTTGAGTGTCTATGCGGGCGTCAGAGTGCCCGTTTGGGGCACGTTGACACACCCAAGAGCAGGACCTATAGTCTGACGGAGAGTTCCACCCGCGCAAAAAATGACCAATGGGGGCAAGGGAAGGGATGGCACTCGGGCCTGCTAACGGAAGCCACTGCCTTCAGCGGTTGAGCTGGTTGGCTGTACTTGCGATTTTGCTCGCGGGGATGCCGGGAGCCCGCACTCAGGAACCAAACACCCCGGCAGGCGGCCAGTCGAATGCCGGAGCGGCCACGCCGAAGAGTTCGGACACTCCCCCTGCCGGGCAACAAGAGAAACAAGCCGAACTCTCCAGCAAAGACACAAATACAACATTCAAACTCCGCGTGAACTTGGTGCAGGTGAAAGTCGTCGTGCGCGATGCCAAGGGAGACTTGGTGCGGGATCTGAAGCGGGAAGATTTTCTGCTCTACGATCAGGGAAAGCTGCAAACCATCTCGACCTTTGGCGTAGAGACGGCTGAAACGCGGCGGAAGAGAATGGAAGAGGCGGCTAAGACGCAGCAAGACGCGAGCGAGCAGCCTCAAGACCACGGAGTGGCGCTTCCGGAGCGTTTTGTGGCGCTGGTATTCGACGACATCCACCTGAAGATGGAAGACGCGACGGTTATCCGCTCAAGCGCGGGGAAACTCGTGGATAGCATGACGCCGGCGGACCGGATAGGGTTCTTTGGGACTTCAGAGCAGTGGAAGCAGGAGTTTACGAGCGACAAGGCGGCGCTGCAGCAGGCGCTCCTGCAAGTGGTGCCGCGGCCGAAGATGGGGAAGGTCTTCGCAACAACCAACTGCCCGGACGTGACGTATTACATGGGCGATCAATTTGTAAACAAAAACGATCCGATGGTGCTGGCGGTTGCAACAGACCAGACGCTTCAGTGCATGTATCAAGGGGACCAAACGATGCTTAAAGCAGCCCAGAACATGGCGTTCTCTGCTTTGCAGCAAGCTTTGGTGGCGGGAGACACGGATAACGACTACACCTATCGGGCATTGGAAGATGTGATCCGCCGGTTGAGCGCAATGCCGGGAGAACGAGTGCTGGTGCTGGCGTCACCCGGTTTTCTGTTGAGTACGCAATTTTTGGATGAAACAGGAATCATTGACCGCGCAAACCGGGTGGGCATTGTGATCAACACAATCGATGCACGTGGACTATATACGCCGGATATTTTAGGGGATATCTCCCAGCCGATGACAGATACCCCAAGGACCACGGCAAACTATGCCAATTACCGGACCCAGGAGCAGTTGGAAAACCAATATGTGCTGATGGACTTTGCGAACGGGACGGGTGGAACCTTCTTTCACAATTCGAACGATTTGGAGGGGGGACTGGAACGGGCGGCCTCGACGCCGGAGGTTTCATACGTCCTGGGATTCTCGCCGCAGAACGAAAAGATGGATGGAAAATACCACACCATCAAAGTGGCCCTTACAGACAAGCGAAAGTACAGCATACAGGCGAGGCGAGGGTATTACGCACCCAGGAAGCTGAATGACCCGCAAGAACAGGCAAAGACAGAGATACAGGAAGCAGTGTTCTCTCAGGACGAGGTCCTGGACCTGCCGCTGGACTTGCAGACCCAGTATTTCAAGACCGGAAGCGAGGCAGCCCAACTGAGTGTGGTTTCTCGAATCGGTTTGAAAGGGATGCACTTCCGTAAGTCGGACGGCAGGAACTTCGACAATCTGACCGTGGCGACGGTCATATTTGACGACAACGGAAATTTCGTGACCGGTGGAGAGAAGATCCTGGAAATGCGCCTGCTGGACAAAACCTACGATCGGTTGAGCCAGACGGGCGTGACCATGAAATCGAGTTTTGAGCTGAGACCGGGGAGATACATGGTGAGGCAGGTAATTCGGGATTCGGAAGGCGCACAGATGGCCGCGAAGAATGGGTCGGTAGTCATTCCGGACTGAGCGGCGATGGGGGCAATATGAAGAAGGCGAGAACGAACTGGGTATTGACAAGGTCTTGCGGCGTTTTGCTGGCGATGGCGTCATTGCTCGGGACGCAGGGATTGGCGGCCCAAGCCCAGCCACAGACGCAAGATGCGGCGAAACCTGCGGCGGGAACGGAGCAGGCGGTTCAAACCAACACTGTGATTCGAGCGGAATCACGAATCGTTCTTGTGGATGCGGTGGTGACCGACAAAAAAGGGAAGTACATCACCGACCTGACGAAAGGCGACTTCAAAGTATTTGAAGATAACAAGGAGCAGACGATCTCGAGTTTTTCTTCCGAATCGGATGCGGCAGTGCAGGCCGCGGGGCAGAAGCACTACATCGTTTTGTTCTTCGATAACTCGTCAATGCAGACCGGAGACCAGGCGCAGGCGAGAATTGCGGCGACAAAGTTTATCGAGGGCAGCAACGGCCCTGACAAATTAATGGCGGTGGTGAACTTCGGTGGGACCTTGCAACTCCGGCAGAACTTTACAGCCAATGCAAAGCTGCTGGAGGCCGCGGTATCCGGGAATCAGGCGCCAAACATCGAGACGAATGGGCAAACGGATGCTTTGGTGGCTGGTGGACAGACGACGCAGCCGGTTATGGTGGCTTCGACGGGAATCCCAACCCTGAGTAATGCAGAAGCGGAGTTCGGAGTGCGGTCGATGCTGCTCTCGATCCGGAGCCTGGCCAAGAATCTGCGCGGCGTGCCCGGGCGGAAAATGTTGATCCTTTTCACGGCCGGCTTTCCGCTGGATACCGAGAACATGAGCGAGCTGACGGCAACGATTGATGCTTGCAATAAAGCGAATGTGGCGATCTATCCGCTCGACGTGCGCGGTCTGGCAGCACTGACTCCGGGTGGAAGCGCAAGACTCTCCGCGCCGGGTAAGGCGGATGGGCCGAGCCAGAACACGCTGAGCGCCGCATCGCGCACGCGTACGCCCAGATTGGTGCTTGCCAGCTACACTGCGGCAGCTCTCCTCGATCCGCAGCACGGTGGAGGCGGTGGCGGAGGCACTGGTGGCGGAGGCGCCAGTGGCGGCGGAGGCGGCGGGCATGGCGCCGGTGGCGCCGGAGGCGGAGGAACGGGCGGAACCGGAGGCGGAACTGGAGCTGGAGGAGGTAAAGGCGGCACTGGCGGCGGCGGAACGGGTGGCACAGGCGCTGGAGGTGGCAAAGGTGGGACCGGAGGAACTGGAGGAACAGGCGGTGCGGGAGGGGGTACTCGAGGCGGCGGGGGACCTGTAGGTGGCGCCGGCTCTCCTTACGCGAATTACTACAACAATCCTGCATACCAGCCGCAAGTGTTGTTGCCGAAAATTCCTACGTCTACCACGGTGAACCAGCAGGTAATGCAGATGTTGGCAGACGGAACCGGGGGATTCGCGATTTACAACACGAATGATCTGCTCGGCGGATTACAGCGCATCACGGCGGAGCTGAACCAGTTTTACGTGCTGGGATATGTGCCTTCTGAGTCCCAGGAAGGAAGCTGCCACACGTTGAAGGTAAAACTGAATAAGGGCGGGATGGAAGTGCGGTCTCGCTCCGGGTATTGCAACGTGCGTCCTACAAATCCGCTGGATGGAAAACCGATCGAGAAGCAGATGGAGGCGCAAGCGGGCGGCACGGCGCAGGGAACGATCCACGCCAGCATGGAAGCGCCATACTTTTATGCGGCGCCAAACGTGGCCCGCGTGAACCTGACAATGGAAATCCCGGGCGATTCCGTCGTGTTCAACAAGGACAAGGGAAAATATCACGCAACCGTGAATATTCTGGGAGTCGCGTACAAGCCAGACGGAAGTGTGGGAGCGCGCTTTAATGACACCCTGAATATTGACATGGAGAAGGACGAATGGAAGGAGTTCACGAAGGTTCCCTACAAATATCAGAATCAGTTTGACGCCGCGCCGGGAACTTACAAGTTAGCGGTCGTGTTGAGTTCGGGGGGAGAAGGATTTGCCAAACTGGAAACGCCCCTGCAGATCGATCCGTACGATGGAAACAAGCTCACGCTCGGAGGAGTGGTTTTGTCCTCGAATATGCTGCGCGTAGACGAAATTCCGACGGAAGTGGACGCCACGCTTTTGGAAGACCGCAAGCCACTGATCGTGAAGGGAATGCAGATTATGCCGTCGGCGAATTATCAGTTCAAGAAGACGGACAACATAGCGCTGTATTCGGAGTTGTATGCACCGCTTCTTAAAACGGACCCGACGATGAAAATTGCCGCAGGTTATCGCATTTTTGACACGGCCACAAACCAGCAGGTGCTCTTTACGGGTGCAATTCCGCTTCAGGACTTCGTGGAGAAGGGTAATCCCGTCGTGCCATTTGCCCTAAAGGTGGACACAACCCAGTTGAAGCCCGGGAATTACCGGTTAGTGTTGCTGGCGGTGGATGCGAAAAACAATCAGGCGCCGCAGAGGCCTGTGGAATTTACTGTGAGCAATTAGGGTTTGCCCGGCACAATGGCCGAGTGCTAGCTGATGCGACCAAACGGGGCTATCCATAAGTAACATTGGCCCTTAGCAGCAGCAACTTTCCCCAGCCGATAGGGTTAATCTGAAACATATGCGCAAGGACCTTGTCTTCAGGCTCCTCGAACGCGCCTGCCTAACGAAGGGCACCATGGCTGCTTGCATGACGCGTATGCCGCGAGTATTGCTTGCGATTCTGCTCTCTATCTCTTGCGTCTCCACTCTCTTGTTGGACCTGCCTGCATTGGCTGCGGCGTCCACCAAGAACAAAAAGAATAGCCATGATCCGGTCCTAAAGGGGCTGCCGATCACGGAATTGAGTGCCGATGAGGCCATTCAACACGCTTTGAACCGGTTGGCATACGGACCGCGCCCGGGAGACGCAGAGCGCATCCAGCAGATGGGGTTGGCCAAGTGGATTGATCAACAACTGAACCCAAAGTCGATTGACGATAGAGCGATGGAAGCGCGCCTGAGTGTCTATCCAACATTGGCGATGTCGACGGCGCAATTGCTGGGGGAATATCCCAATCCCAAGCAGGTGGCAAAACAGGCGGAGCAGCCAAAGCAAGCACAAACGCCGGAGCAGATGGCGCAGCAGCAGGCTGATGCGGCGATCACCGCAATGTCGCGGGATATGGATGCAAACGGCGGCAGCGCAAATTACGCTTCCGGAAACAACGGCACGATGATCACCGCCGCGGCCACTCCGGCGGAAGACGCACCTTCACCCATGAAGCTGAATCCGCCGACGCGGGGCGCAGGACGAGATGCGCTGTCCATGGACCCGAACGTCGTGCCGCGAGCGATTTCTGACGACAGTAAACGTCCGGCGCGAGTGGTGGAAGAACTGTCGATGGCCAAGATGACGCGCGCGATTTACAGCGACCGCCAACTGCAGCAGGTGATGGACGATTTCTGGTTCAACCACTTTAACGTGTTTGCGGGAAAAGGCGAGGTGAGATGGTACCTGACGTCGTATGAACGGGACGTTATCCAACCGCACGCGCTGGGAAAATTCAAAGACCTGCTTACAGCGACGGCGAAGAGTCCCGCCATGCTGTTCTATCTGGACAACTATTTGAGTGTGGATCCGAATGCGGCACAGCGCCTGGCCATGGAGCGGGCCATGCGGCAGCAGATGCGCCGGGGTCCGTATGGCTATCCCCCGAGGCCGCAACCGGCACAGACCAAGAAACAGGAGCGCGGGCTGAACGAAAATTACGGGCGCGAGTTGATGGAATTGCACACCCTGGGTGTCGATGGCGGCTATACGCAAAAGGACGTCACGGAAGTAGCGCGGTGCTTCACGGGATGGACCATCGACAAGCCACGAGAATTGGCGCAGTTCAAGTTTGCCGAAAAGATGCACGACCCGGACCCGAAGATTGTGCTCGGGAAAAAGATTCACGCGGGAGGCATGAAGGACGGCGAAGAGGTGATCGACCTGCTGGTGAAAAACCCGAACACGGCGAAGTTCATCTCCACCAAGTTGGCGCGGCGCTTTGTCTCAGACAACCCGCCTCCGGCGCTTGTGGAACAAATGACAAAGAGCTTTCAGAAATCCGGCGGGGATATCCGGGAAGTAATGCGCACGATGATCTATTCCCCGGAATTCTGGTCACGCGATGCGTACAAGGCAAAGGTCAAAACGCCCTATGAGTTGGTCGTTTCGTCCGTGCGGGCGCTGGGCACCGATGTGGATACGCCGATGCCCCTGGTGCAATGGGTGGGACGAATCGGAGAACCGTTGTATCAGTGCCAGCCTCCGACAGGATACTCCGATAAAGCGGAAACGTGGGTTAACTCCGGCGCGTTGCTGAACCGGCTGAATTTCTCGCTTGCCTTGGCGGGGAACAAAGTACGCGGATCACGCAGCGACGTGGCCGCGCTGCTGGGGAGCGACAACGACAATGATCCAAAGAAAACTCTGGACCGCGCGGTAGTGGTTCTTCTGGGAGAAGCCAGGGAGGGAACCGTGGATACATTGAAAAAGCAGTTAGAGAATCCGCAGGTCGTGCAGGCGAAGCTGGATGACCCGGTAAAGCAGGTCGACCTGGGCGTGCTTACCGGATTGGTGCTGGGGGCGCCGGAGTTTCAGAGGAGATAGATATCGGCTATCAGATAACAGACATATGAGGCAATCATGATTCACCAATGTTGCGAGGGAATTCGGCCGGCGAGATTTTCGCGGCGTTACTTTCTGAAGCAGGGCGGGATTGGGCTCGTGGGATTGAGCACGATGCCGGCATTTCTCCAGCGCGCGGTGGCGTCGACGCCAGGAGCCGGAAAAAAGCAGCTGGTTGTGCTGTTTCAGCGCGGGGCGGCGGATGGACTGAACATTGTCGTGCCGTTTGCGGAGCCGAATTATTACCGGATGCGGCCATCAATCGCGATTCCTGCCCCAAAGCGAGGCGGAGGGGGAGCAGCAATCGACCTGGACGGATTTTTTGGATTGCACCCAGGATTAGCTGCGCTTGCACCTTTGTTTCAGATGAATCAGTTGGCGATTGTGCATGCTGCAGGATCTCCCGACCCCACGCGATCCCACTTTGACGCGCAGGACTACATGGAATCTGGCACGCCGGGAGTGAAAGCGACGGAAGACGGTTGGCTGGACCGGGCGCTGGGAACAGTGCCGGAAGAAAATGCCTCGCCCTTTCGAGCCGTGGCGATGGGTCCAAATCTGCCGCGCATGTTGCAAGGGAGCACGGCGGCAATTGCGATTCCCGATCTGCGGCAGTTCAAGGTGCAGCCACAGTCAGCAGCCATGGCGAGCGTAGCCGAAGGCGGATTCGAAGCCATGTACGCGCAGACCGTCGACCACGCGCTCCAAGGCACGGGCACCGAGACGTTCGAAGCGATCGACATGCTCCGCAAGATCGACACGACGAAATATCCTCCCGACAACGGGGCCGAGTACCCGAAGAGCCCCGTGGGGCAGAGACTCCAGCAAATCGGCGTCATGATCAAGACCAACATCGGCGTGGAAGTCCTTTTCCTGGATTGCGGCGGCTGGGATAACCATGTGAACGAAGGCGGCGCTCAGGGTCAGCTCGCAAATCTGTTGAAAGACCTCGGACAATCGCTGGCGGCGTTTCATCAGGACATGGGCGACCGCATGGCGGACATCGTCGTGGTGACGATGAGCGAGTTCGGGCGAACGGCAAAGGAAAATGGCAACCGCGGAACGGATCACGGACACGCGAATTGCATGTTCGTAATGGGCGGCGACGTGAAGGGCGGCTGCGTTTACGGCAAATGGCCGGGGCTGAATGACCATCAACTGAACGAAGGGCGCGATCTGGCTCTGACGACGGATTTCCGTTCGGTCGTCGGGGAGATTCTGGCGAAGCATCTCGGCGTAAAGGATCTCGGGCCCGTGTTCCCAGGATTTGACAATAACTCTCGAAAATTTACGGGATTGATGCGGGCTTAGCTTTGTATCGCTCGCATGCGCCTTCGGCATGCGGGCATCTTTTGTCGGTGGCGGCTCTTCGCAACTCAAGACAGCTGCCGCACTGCAAATTACAGCTCGCGGATCCAGATGTTGCGATAGCGTACAGGATTGCCGTGATCCTGCAGAGCCAAGGGCAATTTGTCCGGGCCTGGCACGTAAGTCGGCACATCCCCAATTGCGGTCCGGCCCTTAATCTCCACATTGTCTTGCACGAGGACGCCGTTGTGAAACACGGTGACGCGTCCCGCTCGAACCAGATTGCCGGATGCGTCGAAGCGCGGTCCATGAAACACGATGTCGTAGGATTGCCACTGGCCCGGTGGACGGGAGGCATTGACTAATGGAGGGTACTGCCCATAAACAGCGGCAGCTTGTCCATCGGCGTAGGTTTTGTTTTCGTAAGAATCGAGCACCTGAATTTCGTACAGTCCCATTAGAAAAACGCCACTGTTGCCGCGCTCCTGGCTTTCGCCTTTGGGAGGGACCGGCTCGGAAAATTCAATGTGGAGCTGGCAATCTCCCAAGGGCATTTTGGTGTGAATGTAGCCCGTGTGAGCAACTACCTCGACGTAGCCGTTTTCGACCTTCCATTTCGCAGCGCCGCCGTCTTTATCGAGCCATTGCGAGAGGTCTTTTCCGTCAAAAAGCACGATGGCATCGGACGGTGCCTTGCCGGCGGCTTCCTGCGTGCTGGAAGTTCCCGGAGTAATGACGGGCGGGACAGGCCGATTGAGATCGTGGATTTTCCATTTCGTATCGACTTGCGCGCGAACACCAGTGGTGCACAGCAAAAGCGTGGCGCTCAAAACCAAAAGGGATTTTTTCATGGAATGAACCTCGTAAATTCGAAATGATTCTAGCATTTTGACGCGCACGGAAAAAAAAGGCGCCCTGGAAAGCGGGCGCCCGAGGGAACCAAAAAGCGAACTAGGCTATTCGGCTTGCGCTCCCTTAATGCGCATGCCGAAGAAGGAGCGGTAGACGAACAGGAACGAGACGATGAAGAAGGCGGCGGCCAGAACATGCGAAAAGAAGCTGCCTTTTTGCGACGTCAGCGAGACCGCGAGCTCGACGGCGAGCAAGCCAAACAGCGTGGTGAACTTGATGACCGGGTTGAGCGCCACGGAGGAAGTGTCCTTGAACGGGTCGCCAACCGTGTCGCCCACAACGGTCGCGTCATGCAGAGGCGTGCCTTTCTGCTTCAGTTCGACTTCTACGATTTTCTTGGCGTTGTCCCAAGCGGCGCCGGCGTTGGCCATAAAGATGGCCTGATAAAGGCCGAACACCGCGATGGAGATGAGGTAGCCGATGAAGAAAAAGGGCTCGACGAAAGCGAAGGCGAGCGTGCCGAAGAAGACGGCGACGAAGATATTGAGCATGCCCTTCTGCGCGTATTGCGTGCAGATTTCGACCACTCTCTTCGAATCGGCAACGCTGGCTTTGTCCGCGCCCTCAAGATTGATATGGCGTTTGATGAACTCCACCGCGCGGTATGCGCCGGTGGTGACGGCCTGCGTGGAAGCGCCGGTAAACCAGTAGATCATCGCGCCACCCGTGATGAGACCGAGGAAGAAAGGAGCGTGGAGAAGAGAAAGATTATTGACGTTGGCGGTCAGGCCGTTGGTGAGGGCCATGATGATGGAGAAAATCATCGTGGTGGCGCCGACAACCGCGGTGCCGATGAGCACAGGCTTGGCCGTGGCTTTGAATGTGTTGCCCGCCCCATCGTTGGCTTCGAGGAGGTGTTTGGCGCGCTCGAAATCGACATCGATGTCGAAGTCCTTCTTCAACTCCGCCTTGATATTCGGAAGCTGTTCGATCAAGGACAATTCGTAGACCGATTGTGCGTTGTCCGTGACGGGACCGTAAGAATCGACGGCGATCGTGACCGGGCCCATGCCAAGGAACCCGAAGGCGACAAGGCCGAACGCAAAAACGGGGGCCGCGACCATCAGTTCACCCAAGCCCATCCGGCTGATGATGTAGCCGACGGACATCAGGATGACCATCGCGCCTCCGAGGTAGTAACCCGAAAAGTTGCCGGCAACGAAGCCCGAGAGGATGCCGAGCGAAGCGCCGCCTTCCTGCGCCGAAGTCACGACTTCCTTCACGTGGCGCGACTCGGTGGAAGTAAACACCTTCACCAGTTCGGGGATGACCGCTCCGGCAAGCGTGCCGCAGGAAATGATGGTAGCGAGTTTCCACCACTGGGAGGGGTCGCCTCCGAGCGAAGGGATGATGATCGCGGACACGAAGTAGGTGAGCGCAATGGAGACGAAAGAAGTGATCCAAACGAGCCAGGTGAGCGGGGTCTCGAAGTTCATTTCCGGCGCGTTGCCGTAGCGCGCTTTCTGGATGAGTCCATTGAGGAAGTAGGCCAGGGCACTGGCAATAAGCATGATGACACGCATCACGAAGATCCAGACCAGGAGCTGAACTTGAACGGTGGGGCTCTTCACGGCAAGAAGAATGAACGTAATGAGCGCCACGCCGGTAACGCCGTAGGTCTCGAAACCGTCGGCGGTTGGCCCAACCGAGTCACCCGCATTGTCTCCGGTGCAGTCTGCAATCACGCCCGGGTTACGTGCGTCGTCTTCCTTGATCTTGAATACGATTTTCATCAGGTCGGAGCCGATATCGGCAATCTTGGTAAAGATGCCGCCGGCGATACGCAGTGCCGCGGCGCCGAGCGATTCGCCGATGGCAAAGCCGATGAAGCACGGGCCCGCGTAATCACCCGGGATGAACAGAAGAATGATGAGCATCATCAGGAGTTCGACGCTGATGAGCATCATGCCCACGCTCATTCCAGCTTCGAGCGGAATGTGATTGATGGCGTATGGCTTGGCGCGAAGTCCGGCGAAGGCGGTGCGCGAGTTTGCAAAGGTGTTCACGCGAATGCCGAACCACGCCACCGCGTAACTGCCGCCCATCCCGACGAGGCTGAAAAACAGGATGATCGGCAGAGTGGTCATGACCGACTTGCCCGGAACCGGGGCCAGCACGCCGAAATAGAGAATAATAATGATGGCGATGAAGACCCAAAGAAAGAGCAGGAACTTCCCCTGCGTCACAAGGTAAGTCTTGCAGGTCTCATAGATAAGCTCGGAGATTTCCCGCATCGCGCGATGCACTGGCAAGTTCTTGATGCGGAAGAAAATGGTCATCCCGAAAATGAGCCCGAAGATGCAAATCAGAATCCCGACAAGAAGAAGCTTGTGGCCGTCGATGCCGAGGAAGGAGACGGACGAGAGATCGGGGAGGCGAAGGTTTGCTTCCCCGCCTGCTTCGCCGGGTGCGGCGAGCAGGGTCGTGGCGGAGAGAAGCAGGATGGCAATAGCGGCGAAAAAATGTGTCGCAAGACTTCTGACTTTGCGCCAGGCCGGGACGATCGAAATGAGCATGGGAAATCCTCCAAAACCTTGACTTGTCATATGTGGGGCGGAGCGTCCGAGCGGAATGCCCGTTGGGGGCCCCAATCTTTCAGAACACACACAACCAGCCCAACGACGGAGCGAAGTCCATTGAACCTACTGCTTTGTTATCCACGAACTTCAGGGGAACGTCTCGCCGGTTAAGACGAGAGTCCCGCAGTTCTGACAGGACTGGAATCCATTGAGTCGCCCGCGATTCCCTCAGACCCCTAGGAGGGCCCGGACCACCCCGACAATACCCTTGTCGCAGGAGAGCGAATGGATAACTTTGCTTTATAGCATTTCGAGAATGGCGGGGTCAAACCTTTTGGTCACACTCAGAATGGCCAGGGCGGGGCCTTTCCGTAGCGCCATTTTGGGATGTGTGACGTGAGAAATGGTCTGGGGGGAAGGGCTAGTGATAGTATGAAGGGCTACGAAGTGAGCTGTAGAAACGCCGGGCCAGGGAAAAAAGAAGAAATGAACAGGGATACGGATACTTTGTCGTACACAAAGGACGAGGTTGCGTTGCGCTATGACTGGACGAAGAGCGAGGTCCAGGCGATCTACGAGACCCCGCTTCCGGAGCTTATTTACCGGGCGCAAACGGTGCACCGGCAATTCCATGAACCCGACCGCGTCCAGACCTGCCAATTGATTTCCATCAAGACCGGCGGTTGCCCTGAAGACTGTGCCTATTGCCCACAGAGCGCCCATTATGAAGCTGGCGTCGAGCGCGAAGCGCTGCTGGACCCGCAGCACGTAATCGATGTGGCGCGGGAAGCAGCGGGACGGGGAGTCACCCGCTTCTGCATGGGAGCGGCATGGCGAGAGGCTCCGCAAGGCAGGGAATTCGAAAAAGTTCTGGAAATGGTGCGCGGCATATCGGCTCTCGGGATGGAAGTCTGCTGCACGCTGGGAATGCTAACAGACGCGCAGGCGGTGCAACTGAAACAGGCGGGGCTGACGGCCTACAACCACAACCTCGATACGTCGCCAGAGTTTTATGGGTCGATTATCACGACGCGAGTATACGACGAACGCTTGCGGACCCTCGCCGCGGTGCGGAAGGCGGGGATTACCGTGTGCTGCGGGGGAATCCTGGGCATGGGAGAAAAGGCCAGCGACCGCGTGGGTTTGCTGCACCAGCTGGCTGTGTTGCGTCCGCATCCGGAAAGTGTGCCGATCAACATGCTGGTCAGGGTGGAAGGCACGCCGCTGGCGCTGATGCCGGCGTTGGACCCGCTGGAGATGGTCCGCGCAATCGCGACGGCGCGCATCCTGATGCCGGCTTCGCGTGTGCGTCTGGCCGCGGGGAGAAAGCAACTGTCTGTGGAAGCCGTGACGTTGTGCTTCCTGGCCGGAGCCAATTCGATTTTTGTCGGGGAGAAGCTTTTGACCACGCCAAATCCAGGGCCGAGTGAAGATGAGGAATTACTGCAGAGTCTGGGGATGAAACCGCTGGAATCCCATGCCGGATGACGTTATATCTGCGTGGAAGGCATCGCTGGAAAAGGGGCTGCGCGCGCTGGAAGGGCAGCACCAGAGGCGGAGCCTTGCGGAAATTCACGGAATCGACCTTTGTTCCAATGACTACTTAGGGCTGGCGACGCATCCCGCGTTGCGCGAAGCGGTGGCGAAGGCCGTCGAGAATGCGGCGAGAGTGGGAGGGACGGCTTCGCGCCTGCTCTCCGGCCAGACCGAAGGCTGGCGCCGGCTGGAAGAGGAGTTTGCGGCATTTGCGGGGACGGAAGCGGCGCTGTTTTTCGGCAGCGGTTATGCAGCGAATCTGGGTTTGCTTTCGGCGCTGGTGAGCCGAGACGACGTTGTCTACTCCGACGTGTTGAATCATGCGAGTCTTATCGATGGAATGCGCTTGTCGGGAGCCCGGAAAGTCATCTATCCTCACCTCGACCTCAGTGCGCTGGAAGATTCGCTCAAGCAGGACGCGGGCGCACCTTGGCGGAGAATCATCATCACAGAAAGTGTTTTCAGCATGAATGGGGATGTCGCACCGTTGAAAGAGATGGCGGCCCTTGCGGAGAAGTTTGGCGCGGCCATGATCATCGACGAAGCCCATGCCACGGGTGTGCAAGGCACTAACGGCTGCGGACTGGCCGCGGAGTCGGGGATACTGCCGCAAGTTCTGGCGACCATTCACACCTGCGGGAAAGCGCTTGGCAGCGCAGGGGCGTTCGTATGTGGTCCCGCGGTGATGAAAGACCATCTGGTGAATCATGCGCGGACATTTATTTTCAGCACAGCGTTGCCGCCGTATTTTGCCGAGCAGATCAGCGCGGCGGTAAAGCTGGTCACGGGAATGAACCACGAGCGGAAAGCGCTGCTCGGCAATGCCAACGAATTGAGTCAGGCGCTGCTGGAAACGGGATTCGATACTGGCGGAAGTGCCAGCCAGATCGTGCCGGTAATCGTGGGAAGTAATGAGGACGCGTTGCAGGCCGCGGAACATTTGCAAGGCAAGGGATTTGCCGTGAGAGCGATCCGGCCTCCGACCGTGCCCGCAGGTAGCGCGCGACTACGGTTGTCCTTGAGCATACGAATTCCGTTGGAGGAGTTGAGGCGTCTGGTGCAATCCTTGGTCGAGTGGCGCGAAGGAAAGACGGCGGGGGTGGCCGCGAGATACGCATGAGACGCCACTTCTTCATAACCGGGACAGACACGGGAGTTGGAAAAACGACATTGGCAGCGCTGCTCTGCGCCGCGCTGGATGCCGTGTATTGGAAGCCGATCCAGACGGGAACACTCGAAGGATCGGACCGCGTGACCGTGATGCGTCTGGCCGGAATTGGAACAGACCGGACGCTCGAGGAAGTTTACAAATTTGTGCCGCCCGTGTCGCCAGACCTGGCTGCGCGCTGGGCGGGCGTGGAAATTGATCTGGGCCGGATCAATCCTCCGGCAAGCTTGCTGAACGACTGGCTGATCGTGGAGGGAGCAGGCGGCGTGCTGGTCCCCATCAATCCAAAGCAGTTCATGCTGGATATGATGGTGAAGTTCAAGTTTCCGGTAATTCTGGCGGCGCGAAGCGGCCTCGGAACGATTAACCATACGCTGCTCACTCTTGCGGCGCTGCATGCGGCGGAGCTGCCAGTCCACGGCGTCGTCTTGATTGGCGATCAAAACCGCGAGAATCGCGAAACCATCGAGAAATTCGGGCACGTTCGCGTCATCGGCGAAATTCCCAAGCTGCCCAACTTGCATCGAACCGCGCTGATGCAGGTCTTCCTGAACCACTTCGACCGGTCCGCCTTCGCGCAATGAAGTCTCCCCTGCAGATCTGGCATCCATTTTCGAATGCCGCACTCGACCAGCCGCCCCTGCTGGTAAGCCGTGCGCAAGGTGTGTACCTGCACCTGGCGGACGGAAGAAAGATCATCGATGCCATTTCCTCCTGGTGGGTGAACCTTCACGGGCACGCGAATCCACGGATTGCAACAGCGATTGCGGAGCAAGGACGGAAGCTGGAGCACGTAATTCTGGCGGGATTTTCCCATGACGCAGCGGAAGAGTTGGCTGGCCGACTGAGCAGATGGACGCCCGCGGAATTGCGCCACCTGTTTTTCTCCGATGACGGCTCCACCGCCGTGGAGGTTGCGCTGAAAATGGCCGTGCAACATTTTCAGAACCTCTCGCGGCCGGAAAAGTCGGAGATTGTGGCGCTGGCGCACGGGTATCACGGCGACACGGCGGGGGCGATGTCCGTCAGCGACGAGTCACCGTTCACGCAGCCGTTCGAATCGATGCGCTATGCGGTGCACCGCGTCCATTCGGCGTACTGCTACCGCTGCCCCGTGGGACTGAAGCGGGAGAGCTGCCACATCGAGTGCGCCGAACAGTTGGAGAAACTGCTCGAGGAGAGAAGCGATCAGATAGCTGCGGTAATCGTCGAGCCCCTGTTGCAAGGCGCGGGTGGGATGATCGTTCATCCCGTGGAGTTTCTCCAAAAAGTAAGCGCGCTCTGCTCAAAATACGATGTGCTGTTGATTGCTGACGAGGTGCTGACGGGATTCGGGCGCACGGGGAGAATGTTTGCGTGCGATTTGGCAAATGTTGTGCCGGATCTCATGTGCATTTCGAAGGGAATCACCGGCGGATTCCTGCCCATGGGGGTGACGCTCTGCACGGACCGCGTGGAGCAGGCGTTCCGCAGCGAGAACCGGATGCACACCTTTTATCACGGGCACTCGTACACAGGGAACGCGCTAGCCTGTGCCGCGGCGAACGCCAATCTTCAGATATTCGAGGACGAGCCCGTGTTTGACCGGATCGCCGGGATTGCAAAGATCCACGGCGAAAGGCTGGCTCAGTTGCGCGGGATGCATCAGGTGGGCGACACGCGGCAGATTGGGCCGATTGGCGCGCTGGAACTCGTAGCGGATGACCCCGGCTATCTTTCTGGTTTACGGCCGAAGTTGTACGGATTCTTTCTGGAGCGCGGCGTGTTGCTCAGGCCGTTGGGCAACGTTGTGTACGTCATGCCGCCGTACGTCATCGAGCCGGATGAATTGCATCACGTCTACGATGTGATTGTAGAGTCGATCGAGACGCTCCTTTAGTTCTCAGCGTTTCGGCGCGCCGCCGTGCTTGAACTGCGCGTTAATATTTTGCAATTCGAACCGAACGAGGCGGAAACCCTGAGGCGCCTCTGGTAGACTCCTGACTTGGATTTTCGGAGGACCATTGTTGACGGCGCCGTTGAGCGGGTGGAAACAGAAGATTGTCGCGTTCGCGGGGGCGTTGGGCGCTCCAGGATTGTTCCTGATTTCGTTCCTCGATTCCTCCGTTCTGACCTTTCCTATAATCAATGACTTGCTGTTGATCGAGCTGAGCATTCAGAAACCGGCACGCATGCCGCTGTATGCAACCATGGCGACGACCGGCTCCGTGCTGGGAAGCGTGCTGTTGTATTTCATTGCGCGCAAAGGCGGCGAAGCGTTTTTCCAAAGGAAGGCAGGAGCGAAAGCGCACGCCATACGGCGGTGGGTGGAGAGAAACGGGTTTGGCGGCATCCTGGCTACGGCGGCATGTCCGCCTCCCATGCCCTTCAAGATTTTTGTGTTTGCAGGGGCTGTGTTTGGAGTGCCTTTCGGCAGCTTCACACTGGCGATCGCGCTGGCGAGGACCATCCGCTACTTCGGCATGGGCTACCTAGCGGTTCGCTATGGCGACCAGGCGCTGCCGTTTATCCAGCAGCACAAATTGCAGGTAGCTGCAGCAGTCTTCGTGTTCGTGTTGATCAGCTACGGACTGTCCCGTTTGATCCTGCGGGATAAGCCGGAAACTGAATCGGCTTGAAGAGCGCTTCGAATCCCTCGCGAAGGCACACTCGCTTGCCTGCCAGGCGTTGACAAAGCAAAACAGATTGATTCACCGAAGGTGCACGTCGCCTGCCCAGACGAGTTCCTGGCTGGCAACGGAAAAGTTTGGATCAAGAAGAATACGCGCCGCCACGCGATGGCGCACTTCATCCTCCGCGATGTCACGCATCGAACGAATCACCACTTCATAGCCATTCTGGGTTGTCGCCACAATCGCGCGCGGGAAGGGTACGGCAGTAATATACTCCTTGGCGACAGTCGTTTTTTGCGCCGCCTCCAGCTCCCGCGAAGGCTCTGGCTTGTGCAGGCAATCCACGTTTTCCGGATCAAACGTCCTTCCGGGGCCGACAGGGACCTCAGCTAGACAGAAAAGTGACTCTGTTTCGACCACTCCGTGCCAGCTGAGGAGCGAGAGTGCGTCAGGGAACGCTCCTACGCGGCGTGCAGACTCGCCGTGATAGGAATGAGGATCGAGCGAAGTGACGGCACTGGAATGTAGCAGCGCGCGGCCACCGAGATACACAGCGATCAGAACCAAAGCAACAATCGCGCCGTTGCGCCCGCGAGGAGTCTTGTCCTTGGCCCCGATTTCCGAGCTGACCAGGCGGAGCAGCTCTGGGAAAAGAATGCCCGAGAGCAGGATCGCGAGAATCCACGGATCGATGTTCGGGAGCCAGTCGAGCGCAAAACGAGCAGACCGGAACGGCCACAGGAGCGCAATGCCTTCGGACTGCAAAAGATCGAGCACTACATGAGAGCCGGCAGCAACGGCAATGGGAAGCAAAAGTCCGCCGAACGATTCCGTTTGCTTCTTGTCTAGGAAGCGAGTGAAAAGAGACACCACCAGAAGGATGAGGAGGGTCCCGGCAATCGAGTGCGTGTACGTGCGGTGAGCCGCAAAATAGGCCGAAGGGCCGAAGGCGGCGCTCAGTAGATCAAGATCAGCCAGGGTGCCGGCCACAAGCATGCCAACGGCAATGGGCCAGCGGCGGCGAGGGAAGAATCCGCGCGTCAGAGCATACGAGGCGAGAGCATGCGCGGTGATGTCCACAATTAACTCTTTAACGCAGTGCCGCCGTTCGTTGGAAGGGCATCGCGGGGCACAAGCAGTTTCAGGGCACGAGGCGCGATGGAATATTCGATTGGCAGCCGGGCCAAAGGCTCGCCATCGACTTGAGCATAGACCGGGTCCGCGTCGAGCGGTTCGCAGACCAGGGATTCTGCCTTCCAGAAATGGACGTCCTCTTCCTTGCGAAGATTTCCCATCCACAGTGTCGGCAGGTAGCTGAGATAGCGGAAACCACTCTGCGTGGTGAGAGCCATCACTTCGAACTGGTCTTCGAAGAGATCGGCCTGGTCGGTGATTTTGAAAGGGCCGCCATAATTTTTGGTACGGCCGACGATGACGAGTGTAGCTTCGAGCTGGCGACCACCGGTGCGAACGCGGAAACGCGGGAACGTGTAGCGCAGGACTTCGCGCGCGCCCTGCCACCAGTACGCAAGGATTCCGACGCGCGCCTTCAGGCTGAGGTCAACGGAGTAGACGATCATGCCGTCCGGTCCGGCGCCCGCCACGGAAAGAAAGTAGCGTCTGCGTTCCGGCTGTTCCAGCGGCGTAGCCAGACCCAGAGCAATCTCCCGGACTTCGCCATGAACCAGGCGGCGTGCTGCTCGGGGAATGTCCCAGGGAAGGTCGAGCTCCTTGGCGAGGATGTTGGCTGTGCCGCCTGGAAGAAGCGCCAGCGGAACACGGTCGCCGTTGGAAGACAAAGCGAGTCCATTCACGACTTCGTTCAGCGTGCCGTCGCCTCCGCAAGCAATGACGAGTTGACGCCGGTCACGCACGGCCTGTTGGGCGATTTCGGTGGCATGGCCGGGCCCGGTGGTCTCTGCGAGTTCAGCCTCGATGCCGTTGGAAGAAAGAATCTGGCGCGCTTGGTCGATCAGGCGGCGCCGCCCATTGCCGCCGTTCCCAGCGTTGGGGTTATGGATCAGAAGAGCGTTATGGATGAGCGCGTCCATGGATTTCGGGTTATGGGCAAAACCTAATTGTATCTGAAAACGTGGGGAGCACGTGAACAACCAGCAGTAGAAAATTCAAACGACGCAAATCTGGGTTCTGGAAGAATCGCCAGCTCCGGCTCGTCACAAGGTGCAAGGCAATGCAGACGTCTGCTGTGTTATGTTGCAAGTTGTCCTTTGTGCGCGACGTTTGCCGGCCGGGCGGCGGACTCGCGCGTTCTTGGCGGGGCCCATGTCCATCGGCATCCATGCGACAACCATGAGGTCGCATCTGGCCACCTGGTTTAAACGTCGAGCGATATTAGTCGTTCTTGCTCTTTTTGCGATTTCGCTTGCCGCTTTAGCCCAATCGTCTGCACGTGCTGGCCAGCAAACCGAAAATGGCCAGCCAAGTCTCGATGCGAACTTGCATCCTTACATCGAAGAATCCCCTAAACAACTTGCCAAACGCATTCCGGAACTCAAGGGGATAAAGCCTGCGGCGGACCAGCAGGATTTGGCGCGGATCCTGCAGAAGACCGGCAAATCGGTGGACGAGTTTTTCGACAACGCTGTGGACCTGGTGGCAGACGAGGAGATCAAACAAGAGAGATCCCTCGGCCTTGGATTTGGGGGGGCAGCCAAGCCTGTGCGGGCCAATTATTTGATCCTGCGCCACGGGAACGGCGCAACGGCGGACTTCGATGAATTTCGAACCGATGACAAGGGAAACCGGCTGGAAGCATCGGACTTGCAAAGAGGATTTCTTGTCACCGCCGGGTTCGCCCTGATCTGCGCACATTTCTCGACGGGTTTTCAGTCAGAGTCTCAGTTCCGTTATCTTGGAGAAGAGAAAGTCAACGGACGGGAGGCCTATGTGGTGGGATTCGCGCAGGTTCCCGGGAAGGCGACCTTCACCGTCAAAATGGAAGAACGGGGCGTTCTGTTAGCGGAAATGCTGCTTCAGGGAATCGCGTGGGTGGACACGCAGAGTTATCACATTCTTCGCATACGGACCGATATGCTAGCGCAGCGACCAAAGACCGAGCTGGACGCGCAGACAACGAAGGTGGATTTCAGTGAGGTGCATCTGCAAGATGTTGCGGCTCCATTGTGGTTGCCGCGAGATGTCAAGGTGTATGTGAAGCTCGGACCTTCCAGAGGAAGGTACTTCGAAGAGGCGTTTCAGAACGAACACCGCTACACAAACTACCGGCGCTACCGTGTATCTACGAAGATGGTCACGCCGCAGTGACTCTGGGCACGGTTGCCACGAAGCTCAGGACGAGCCCCACTCCCAAGCTCGCATATAATACGAGGCGGTTTGGACCAGCCGAAGATGAGGCGAGCATGGTGAAGGCGCAAATGGCGAAGGCCAACGGAAAAGTGAAGAAAGAAGCGGAAGAGCTGCGGGAGAAGATCCGGCGTCACGAGTATCTGTATTACGTCGCGGATGAGCCGGAGATCTCCGACGCCGCATTTGACAAGCTGATGAACCGGCTGAAGGAACTGGAGGCGGAGCATCCCGACCTGGTGACTTCCGATTCGCCAACCGTGCGCGTGGGAGGAACTCCCCGCGAAGGATTCACGACGGTGCGGCACGCGCGGCCAATGCTTAGCCTGGACAACGCGTTCAGTTTTGACGCGCTGCGCGACTGGGACCGCCGGGTACGGGAAGGCACGGGACGGTTGGTGAACGAATATATCGCCGAGCACAAGTTCGACGGGCTGAGCATTTCTTTGCAGTACGAAGACGGCGTGCTGGCGCGCGGCGTGACCCGCGGCGACGGCACGACGGGCGAAGAGGTCACGCCGAACGTGAAGACCATCCGGTCGATTCCGCTGCGGGTGGATGCGACAACATTGAAGAAGGTGAAGCTGGCGAAGGATTTCGAAGTGCGCGGCGAGATCATGATGACGCGGAAGTCCTTCGAAGCGCTGAACCGCCAGCAGGAGGAGATTGGCGGAAAAATTTTCGTGAACCCGCGAAACGCGGCGGCGGGCGCCGTGCGCGTGCTGGACCCTTCAATCACGGCGAATCGCAAGCTGGATTTCTTCGCGTACTACCTTTATGTCGATGGAAAAGCGCCGTTCGGGAGGCATTCGGAATCCTTGCAGGCGCTGAAGCAGATGAGATTCCGCGCGTCGGACGATTGGAAGTTGTGCGAGGGAATCGACGAGGTGGTTTCGTATTGCGAGGCGTGGGACACGAAGCGGGAGAAATTGCCGTACGACATCGACGGCGTGGTGATCAAGCTGAACGCTACCGCGCTGCAGAACGAACTGGGATTCACGGCGAAGGCCCCGCGCTGGGCGATTGCGTACAAATATCCTGCGCGTCAGGAACAGACCGTGGTGAACGACATCATCGTGCAAGTGGGGCGGACGGGGACGCTGACGCCGGTTGCGGTGCTCGAGCCGGTGCAGGTGGGAGGCGTTACGGTGAGCCGGTCCACGCTGCACAATATGGACGAGATCGAACGCCTGGGGTTGCACATCGGCGACACGGTGCTGGTGGAGCGCGCGGGAGAAGTGATTCCGCACGTGTTGAAGGTGGTGAAAGAAGGGAAGGACCGCAGGGTGTTCCAGATGCCGAAGAAGTGTCCGGTGTGCGGGAGCGCGGTGCACCGGGCGGAAGGGGAGGTGGCGTACCGCTGCGTGAACGCGGCGTGCCCGGCGAAGCTGAAGGAGTCTCTGCAACACTTTGCGGGGCGCCACGCGATGAACATCGACGGGCTCGGCGAGAAGATTGTGGATCAGTTGGTGGGAAAGGGATTAGTGAAGGACGTCGCCGATTTGTATTCGCTGAAGCTGGACGAAGTGGCCGAACTGGAGCGAATGGGAGAGAAATCGGCTCAGAATCTTCTGGATGAGATCGAAGGCAGCAAGAAGAGCGAACTTTCACGATTGATTTACGCGCTGGGCATCCGGTTTGTGGGCGAGCGTACTGGCCAATTGCTGGCGGAGCACTTTTCGTCCCTGGATGAGTTGGCAGCGGCGAAGGCTGAGGAACTGGAGAACGTCTCGGAAGTAGGCCCGAAGGTAGCAGCCAGCATTACGGAGTTTTTCAGCGAGTCGGCAAACCGCAACCTGATTAAGAAGCTGGCCAAAGCCGGGGTGAAGCCCACCGCCGAAAAGCGCGAAGTGAAAAGCCAGAAGCTGGCGGGCAAGTCGTTCGTGTTCACTGGCACGCTGGCAAATCGTTCCCGCGAAGAGGCCGGGGAATTGGTTCTGCAAAACGGCGGCAAGGTCAGTGGCTCGGTCAGCAAAAAGACAGATTATGTCGTGGTCGGCGCTGACCCAGGCTCAAAATACGACAAAGCAAAAGAACTGGGCGTGACCATTCTGACCGAGGACGAATTCGAGAAGCTGGTCGGGGCGAAATAGCCTTCGCGGGTAAATATCGATACGAAAGCCAACGCTGCAGGGAGATGGCGCGGTATAATGAAGTTGGCGGGTGAGCTGGATGATCGCTGGCCTGGTTGCGCAAGCGGCCGGGCGGGAGGAAAGTCCGGACACCACTTTGCGAAAGCAAAGTAGGGCAACGCGCCTGGTAACGCCAGGGGAGCTGTAGCATAGACTTCAGTCTGTGCAGTGTTCGCGGCAAAACGACAATTGCTGTCGGGAACAAAGACACAGGCTAAAGCCTATGCTACGGTTCACGGAAAGTGCCACAGAGAAGATACCGCCGGCGGCGCGGCTCCCGGTGATAGCCCGGAGGAAAACCTTCGGGATGTCTTCCCATGGAACGCGACGAAGGCAAGGGTGAAAAGGTGGGGTAAGAGCCCACCGCGGCGGCAGTAATGCCGCCGGCACGGCAAACCCCGCGCGGTGCAAGACCAAATAGGAGGGGAGAGCTGGCCCGGCTCGCTGAGCGCGCTCGAAAGAGCGTGCTCCCTCTCGTGCAGCGCAAGCTGCACGGAAGGATGAACCCTCGGGTAGGTCGCTCGATCCCGGCCGCGAGGCCGGGGCTAGAGGAATGATCGTCGCGGCGCAGGCTCGCAAGAGTCGCGCCGTACAGAATCCGGCTTACAGGCTCATCCGCCAAATTTCTACTGCGATAGAAAGCCTTCCGCTTGAGTTGCGTGACCGTGGTCCTTGACGGTCCACGAACTCCTTACTAGATTGCAGGAAAATTCCTCTGTTCTCCTTCGCGCAGCAAAGGAGGAATTATGAATTGGTTCTCCATCCTGGTTCTCCTCGCGATTGTTGCGGTTTCTGCTGTGTGGATGCCGAGAATACTGGCCGTCTTTGCGGGAACACCTCTTCTTCGGATCTGCGGCGCTATCCTGTTTGTGGCCAGTGTGTTTGTGGCATTTACGGCCATCGGCGGCGGCGTTACGTTGGCGACCGGAATGGATAAGTTTCCCGCCGAATGGCTGACCGGGACTCCATTTCGCAGCTACCTGATCCCGGGGCTAATTCTCGCAGTAGTTGTCGGTGGAAGCGCGGCAGCGGCAGCAATGACCATGCTACGCAAGTCGAGCAACGGAACCATCGTCTCCATTCTGGCCGGCGGGATTCTCTTGGGTTGGCTGCTGGGCGAGCGAGTGATTCTTCCGCCGGTGGCGTTTGTTCCACAATTCTGGTGGCTGGAATCTGGTTACATCGTCATCGGCCTGATGATGGTGGTTCCAGCGCTGGTCGTCCGTTTCGCAGAGCATACGAGACCGCGTTAATCCGCCTCAAGAAAAACCCTCAGGGAGAAGCTTTCTGAGGCTGCGGTTCGCGAACCTGCGCAACGAGTTTCTTGAGCTTGCCTTCGATGGAAGCGATGCAATGCTGTCGGAAGTTTCAACGTTGTAGTAGTTGATTTGCAGACGGGGAAGCTTCTCGACGAAAGCTGAAAGCGAAATCACCGGAATGGGGACTGAGTTATGATCGAACGTTCCCTTTGTGGCGTGGAGAGAGGAGACGGTCATCTACAACCGGCGCGAGGTGTTGAAGGGAGTGGCATTGGGAGCCATGGGTCTGGCGATGCCGCGGATCGAGATTGCAACGGAAACCGGGAGTTTTGCTTCGAAGCGGCCGCCTGTAGAGCAGAGGAAGTTTATCTCGCACGCCGTGGAAGAAACAATCTCGCGGGTGAAGAACGGGATCGGCGCCCCGGAACTCGCGTGGATGTTTGAGAACTGCTACCCCAATACACTCGATACGACGGTGAATTTCAGCATCAGCGGCGGAAAGCCGGATACCTTCATCATCACCGGCGATATTGATGCGATGTGGCTGCGCGATTCGGCGTGCCAGGTGTGGCCGTATGTGCCGCTGGCCAAGAGCGACGGCGACCTGCGCCAAATGTTTCGAGGGCTCATCGGAAGGCAGGCGCGCTGCATTTTGATTGATCCTTATGCGAATGCCTTCTTGCCGGACCCCAAAAGCACGAAAGCTTTGGAGTGGGCGGTTGCCGATTTGACGGAGATGCGCCCCGGTGTGGCGGAGCGAAAGTGGGAAGTGGATTCACTGTGCTACTGCATCCGGTTGGCGCACGGCTATTGGAAAGCGACCGGTGATACCGCGCCTTTCGATGCGGAATGGGCTTCGGCGATGCGGCTTGTAGTGGCTACGTTCCGCGAGCAGCAGAGAAAAAACGGCCCCGGTCCGTACCATTTCCAGCGAAAGACGGAGACGCCAACGGACACCCAGGCGCTGGGAGGATTCGGCAATCCGGCGCGCCCTGTGGGAATGATTTACTCGATGTTCCGGCCGTCGGATGACGCGTGCACGTATTCGTTCTATGTGCCGTCGAACTGGTTTGCCGTGGTTTCGCTGGGGCAGTTGGCGGAGATGGCGGCCGAGATTCTGAAGGATTCAGGGTTCGCGGCTGAATGCCGTTCACTGGCGGAAGAAGTGGAGAAGGCGCTGGAGGAATACGGAAAAATCAGGGGCAACAGCGGCGGGGAGATCTGGGCCTTTGAAGTGGATGGTTATGGCAACCAACTTTTCATGGACGATGCAAATATTCCGGGACTGCTGAGCTTGCCGTACTTGGGCTGCTGCAAGGCGAGCGATCCCGTTTACCAACAGACGCGGCGGCAAGTATTAAGTGGCAGCAATCCCTATTATTTCGTAGGGACCGCGGCTTCGGGGATTGGTGGCCCTCACGAAGGGCTGAACATGATCTGGCCGATGGCCTTGATCGCGCAGGCGTTGACGAGCAGCAACGACGCGGAAATCCGTCAGTGTTTGCATAGGCTGAAAGCCACGCATGCGGGGACGGGCTTCATGCACGAGTCCTTCGACAAGGACAATCCAGCCAAATACACGCGCGCCTGGTTTGCATGGGCCAACACTTTGTTTGGCGAACTGATTTTGACGTTGAGTGAAGAAAGGCCGAGTCTGTTGAAGAGCGTTTGAGAAGTTCAGGAGCCCTGGGAAATGAAAAAGAATGTGACGAGGAGGACGTTTTTGCAGTCGGCGGCGCTGTCCAGCCTGGCAGTGGCGACGAAAAGCGGTTTGGACCTTGGCGGGCTGGAAAGACTCGATGAGAAGGCCGCTGCCGGAAAAGATTTGACGCAGCTTGTCGATGTGTTCATCGGGACCGGCGGGCACGGGCATTGCTATCCCGGAGCGACCGTGCCGTTCGGCATGGTGCAGCTTAGCCCGGATACGGGCGTTGGCGATTGGGATCATTGCTCGGGATATCATCACGACGACACTTCGCTCATGGGATTCAGTCACACCCATTTGAGCGGCACAGGCGCAGCGGACCTGCTGGATATTCTCCTGATGCCGGGCACAGGGGCCGTGCATCTCGAGCCTGGGAGCCGCGAGAATCCCAGCGAGGGCTATCGCTCGCGCTTTTCGCACGCAATGGAACGAGGCGAGCCGGGTTACTACACCGTTTTTCTCGATGATTACAAGGTGCTGGCGGAGCTTACCGCCACGGAACGCGTCGGGCTGCATCGCTACACTTTCCCGGAGGATACGACCAGCCATTTTGTGATCGACCTGGCGCACGGCACGATCGATCCACCTCAGCGCATGTACTGCAACGTGATCAGCGCAGAAATGCATGTGGTGGGAAATGACACGATCACCGGCGGACGCAGGGTTCAGGAGTGGGCGCCGGGGCGGTACATCTATTTCGCCATGAAGTTCTCCAAGCCGTTTGCTAGCGCCGAACTGTTTTCGGACTCAAAATCGGTGGGCACTGGCGCTCGCGATACGCAGGGGAAATTCCTGAAGTGCGTGGTGAAACGTCCGACGGCGAAGAACGAATTGATCCTGGTTAAAGTGGGGCTGTCCGCGGTCAGCATTGAGGGCGCGCTCCGAAATCTGGAGGCAGAAGTCCCCGGCTGGGATTTTGATGGGGCACGGAACGCGGCCAATGCAGCGTGGGAAAAAGAGCTGGCCAAGATCACGATTGAGACCAAGCAGGCGGATCACAAGAGGATTTTCTACACGGCGCTCTATCACTCGCTTGTGGCGCCCACGTTGTTCAGCGACGTGGACGGTCAGTACCGCGGCATGGATTTGGAGATTCACCGGTTGCCCGCGGGCGGAAAAAACTACAGCACCTACTCGCTGTGGGATACGTATCGCGCGCTGCATCCTCTTTACACGCTGGTGCAGACCGAAAGACTGCCCGGCATTTTGAACACACTGATTCTGATGGCGGAACAAAGTCCTGCGGGCGTGCCCGTGTGGCCGCTACAGGCCGTCGAAACAGGCTGCATGATTGGCTACCACTCGGCGCCGGTACTGGCCGAAGCGTACATGAAGGGGATTCCCGGTGTTGACTACGCGAAGGCATATCCGCTGTGGCGGAAGCGCGCGATGGACGATGACTACCGAGGGCTGGGCTACTACCGGAAGATGGGCTACATCCCGTGCGATCTGGAGGAAGAAGCCGTCAGCAAGACGCTGGAGTACGCGTACGACGATTGGGCCGTGGCGCACCTGGCGCGCGCGGCGGGCGCGCAGGACGATTACAAGCTCCTGCTGGCGCGTTCGCGGAATTACAAGAACACTTTCGATGCATCGATCACCTTCATGCGCGGACGGCTTGCGGACGGCAAGTGGGCTGATCCCTTCGATCCTCGGGCGATGGGGCATTCGAAGAAGTGGCGCGACTTCACAGAGAGCAATTCCTGGGAAGCGACCTTTTTGAATCAGCACGATCTCTACGAATACATGAAACTATTCGGCGGCGAAAAAGGCTTCGTCGAAAAGCTGGACGGTTTGTTTAACGCCAGCTCCGAACTGCCGCCGGACGCGCCGCCGGATATTGCCGGAATGGTCGGACAATACGCGCACGGAAACGAGCCGGGGCATCACGTGGCCTACATGTATGCGTTTGCAGGGGCGCACTACAAAACGCAATCGCGTGTGCGCATGCTGCTGGAGACGATGTACACCACGAAGCTCGACGGGCTGGCGGGGAATGAGGACTGCGGGCAAATGTCGGCTTGGTACGTGATCAGCGCGCTGGGGTTCTACGCGTTTGATCCTGTCAGCGGGAACTATGTGTTTGGAGGGCCGCTGTTCGATCGCGCCACGGTGCAACTTGGAAATGGCAAAACGCTGGTGATTGAGGCTGTGGGCAATGGGCCGGATCGTCCGTATGTGCAATCGGTGAAATGGAATGGGAAGCCGTACACGAGGAGTTGGTTCTGTCATGCGGACATCGCGCAGGGTGGATCGTTTGTGATCGAGATGGGCGCTAAGCCGAACGAAAAGTTTGGCGCGGCGAAGGAGGACCGGCCACCATCTTTTGCGTGAGGTGCGGTTGAGATCCTTAAGAGTGCTTGAGTGGAGGTAAGGGAGAGATGTCCGTTGAGCAAACGGTAAAGCCCAGCAGCGGCGCGAAGCTTGTGATCCGCAATATCGGATTGCTGCTGAGTGGGGATTTGCAGCGGCCCATTCTGGATGCCGACACAGTGGTGGTTAAGGATGGCCGGATCAGCGCGATTGGCAAAGAGAAGGAACTCGATGTCGAGGGAGCGACTGGGGTTATCGATGCAAATGGGACGGCGCTGGTTCCGGGGCTGATCGATAGTCACGTGCACCCAGTGGCGGGCGATTGGACACCGCGGCAAAACCAGTTGGGATGGATCGATAGCTGCTTGCATGGCGGCGTGACCACGATGATCTCGGCCGGGGAAGTGCACACGCCGGGAAGGCCGAAGGACATTGTAGGCCTGAAAGCGCTGGCCATCACCGCACAGCGCACCTTTGCGGCGCTGCGCCCGAGTGGCGTGAAAGTGATGGCCGGCGCGCCGGTAATTGAACATGGAATGGTGGAGGAGGATTTTCGGTCCCTCGCGGAAGCGGGGGTGAAGTTGCTGGGCGAAGTCGGGCTAGGGAGCGTGAAAGACGGGCCAACAGCTCGGCAGATGGTGGGTTGGGCCCGGAAGCATGGAATACAGAGCACGATTCATACCGGCGGGCCTTCTATTCCAGGTTCGAGCTTGATCGACAAGGATGTGGTGCTGGCCGCGGATGCAGACGTGATTGGCCACATTAATGGCGGCCATACGGCGCTGCCAGACGCGCAAATTCGTGCGCTGTGCGAGGAATCGGAACGCGCATTGGAAATCGTGCACAACGGAAATGAGCGGGCGGCGCTGTTCACACTGCGCACGGCAAAAGAGAGGAAACAGTTGCACCGCATTATCCTGGGGACAGACTCTCCAGCTGGGTCGGGTGTGCAGCCACTCGGGATCCTTCGCGTGATCGCGGCGCTTTCCTCCTTGGGAGAAATTCCGGCGGAGATCGCGTTTTGTTTTGCTACCGGCAATACGGCTCGGATGAGAAAGCTGGACAGCGGCATGATTGAGGTCGGACGCGCGGCAGATTTTGTGTTTATGGACGCGCCCCAGCATTCGGCGGGGAAGACTCTGCTGGAAAGTGTGCGATTAGGGGATTTGCCGGGAATAGGGATGACGGTGATTGATGGAGTAGTGCGGAGCGAACGGAGCAGAAATACGCCACCGGCGGTGAGGGTGCCGGTGCTGGTGAAGTGATCCTGCTCGACGGATGTAGTTTGTGAAAGAAACTCTTGCCGTCATTCCGAACGGAGTCTGCGAAGTGAGGAGTCCCTCTTCACCTGAGATTTCGATCTAATAGAGAAATGACGAAGACCAGGTTCTTCTGCAAGCGCTTAGCCCGCAAAAGCGGCAAGCCGCCGCAGTCCAAAATTAGCGGAGACCATCTTCACCTTTGATTTGGTCCTTGGTCAGGCCGCCGACACGCGGGAACGGTCGGCCGCTATCCGTGACGGCTATCGCAACCAGAATCTCGTTGGCGCGCGGCGCATCGTTCACGCGAATTTCCATGCCATCAAAATGACTGCGAACGAAAGCAGCGTCCTTATGTCCGAGGGGAATGTCCAGGGAGACTCCGGGTCCTCCGCGTTTCTTTGACGAAGGAATCAACGCCGCGCCTCTTCCCAGGACCTTTCGAACAGGAGTGCCCAGTTTCGGATGGAGAATCGCTGCGGCGTGTTCGAGTTCGCCGTTCTCCCCGACGGCCGCCGCTTTGCCGTAGCTTTCGGCGGCAGGACCAGGGATGCCGAGGGCAGCTACGGCGCGTTCGGTGAGCAGCGCGCCCAATTCTTCCCCGATTTCCGTAAGTTCGGTCAGATCTTGCACAAATTTGCCGGCAAAGGGGTTTTCGATGACGGCGGCAGCGGCGGCGCGTCGCGTCGGCGGGTTCACGGGCTGGCCCATTTCGGTGTGAGTTTCTTCGACGACGGTAATGATTTTGCGGATTTTGGATTTCATCGGAGGCCGTCCTCCCCTTTAATTTCGGAAGCTTTCAAGCCGCCGACACGGGCGTGAATGCGAGGGCCCGTGGTCATCACGAGAGCCAGGAGAATTTCGTCAGCGCGGGGGGCGTCGCTGATGCCGACTTCCATCGCGTCAAAGTGGCTGCGAACATACGAAGCGTTGATGTGGGTGACGGGCACATCAAGGCGCGTACCTGGCCCGCCCACTTTCTTAGTGGAGGGAACAATCGCATTTGCACCGCCGAGAATTTCGCGCATGGCATAGCCGCCGGGAACGTGCCAGAGAGCGCCATGTTCCAATTCGCCAGCCTGGCCTACGATCGCGCCTTTTCCGTAGCCTTCGACGATTTTCGGATTACCGCCTAGCGCGGCCACGAGAGACTTCGCCATTTCGAGGCCGAGGGGCTTCAGGTCTTCCATGAAGCCGGAGATTTCCGGCGCGTATCTTCCGGAAAAGGGATTGTGAATGACGGCAAGAGCGGCGGCGCGTCGGAGAGGTGTTGCGGCAACGGGTCCGCCTTCGTGGAAGATCTCTTCGACAATGACGACACGTTTGCGGACGTTCACTTCGCGCATAAATGTTCCTCGATGGTGCATAGAAAAGCGACTTCCGCGCTTCGCTCGGAATGACACGGGAGAGAACTGATTCCGTACCTACAGCTCTGAGTGATTCTGACGTGGTCTTGAAGGCAGAGAGCGGCGGCGTGGATCAGGTTGCATGAGCGGAGTTTGTCCGCTACAGATTCGCCGGCATTCAGGGCATGGGCAATTTCTACCGCAGAGAGCGGACCCACGCCGCGGGTGACGGGTAGATCGAGGAGATCGGAGTCGGGAGCGATCTCTCGGGCGGGGACGCGTAGGACGGCGGGATGGCCGGGCAAATCGACCGCGTTGGCAATGATTGTGGCGGCGGCGTCGGCTTGGGCAGCCGTTTCGGCGAGGACGGTGACCGCGTCGGCGATGCCGAGAGAGAAACTGCGGCCTCGCCAGCCACTCGTAGCGACACCGCGAACGGGCGAGCCAGAGGAAACTTCGAGAGTGCCGAAGAGCGAGGGCCGCTCGGGCCGTTCGACCATGCCGATAGTGTAGGTTTCACCTTCGGCGAGATGGAGGGCAATATCGCCGCCGTTGTTGACATAAGCGCGACGCAGACATGCGACGTCGGTCATGGTTGCAAGGACGGCGTCGGAGACAGCCCCCGCAACAGCAGCCATAGGAGTGATGAAACATTGATTGGAATAAGGCGCGACGGCGTCGGCCATGCGCCTTGCGACAGGGCCCACGGGTAGTTCTGCGCTGTGAGTCGCGCGGTGGCGAAGAAGCGGGAGTTCCGCGCAGAGTTCCTCAAGAATAGTGACAAAGCGCGCAGCCGCCGCCAGGTACGCGCGGCGAATCTCTGCTTGGCGCCCATCAGCCTCGAGGATCAGGTCGATAGGGCCATCGTTCAGATGCAGCCGGTGGCCATCGGGGAGAAACCGGATTGTGGCGCGTTCTCTCATTTCCGGGAATCGCTTTCGGGGCCCGGTTTCAGCGGCCAGGGATTCTCCGGCAGGGAAACAAGCTGACGCTGGCGCTGTTTTTCACGCAGCACGTCGTCCAGAGGACGGACGTAATCCATGTGGCCGCCCATCGCGGCGTAGTCTGCTTTCTTTAGCGTAAATTCGATGGGAGCGACGAGCGCGGGAGTGGGAACGTAGCCGAACGCGTTTTCCGGCATACGCGAAACATCCACCATGAAAGTGATGCCGCCGCCGGGCCAAACGTAGGCAGGCGCACCGCCGGATGTAACGCGGGTAAGTCGATGCTTCACGGAATCGGTCAGCTTCACGGGATTTTCCGTTGCGCCCGCGCGGAGCGAGCCACCGGCTCCAGCTATGAAGAGAACGGTTGTGAGCGCGGGTTCGCAGTTCTCGCGGATGCGCGCGACGGACTCCTGCAACTGCTCGGGCAGTTCTTTCTCGATGGGACGAAGGGAGTCGTCCAGTTCGTAGTAGGCGAAACGCTCACCGGTGGTGCTGACCATCAGAAGGCGCAGACGCGGCCACGCGATTTTGGGCTTGAAGGGCTTGAGGATGGAAAGAGGATCGGAGATATTTGTGCCGCCCCACCCAGTTCCCGGTTGTGCGACTTGAAAATAGCGGCCAGGAGTGGACCGGCGTCCCTGAATGACGATACCCGTTTCGCGAACGCCAAGCATTTTGCCGGCCTGGTGTTCGGAGAGCACGCCCGTAATGTGGTCATCGACGACGACAACCTCGTCAACCTTGCCGAACCACTGCCTGGCGAACATACCGATGGTGGCGGAGCCACAACCAACGCGCATGCGCTCTTCCAGCTGACCGTTGACGACAGGCGCTTTGCCCGCAGCGACTGTGATCTGTGCGCCATCGTCGATGGTCAGCGCGACTTCCTTGCCGTTGCATAGATCAAGCAGAGTTTCGCAAGTGACGCGGCCTTCGCTCTTTGTACCGCCCGTGAGATGGTGAACTCCGCCGATGGAGAGCATCTGCGAACCGTATTCGGCCGTGGTTACGTGACCCACGGGCTCGCCTTGGGCGCGGACTAAATTGCGCTCGGGGCCAAGGTGACGGTCAGTATCGATTTTTAGTTTTACTCCGCAATAACTGAAGATGCCTTCGGTAACCACCGTGACCATGTCCACACCATCGACCTCAGAGGAAACAATGAAGGGTGCGGGCTTGTAGTCGGGATAGGTCGTACCCGCGCCGATGGCCGTGACGAAGGTCTCTTTCGATTTCGTGAGCGCGCCGTCCCACTCGCCTTCGCGCTCGAGGAAAGGGACAAGCGGGGCGCCTTGCGATTTAGCGCGATCGAGGAGGATGTGGGGATCGACACGCACGAGCTGGCCGTTGAAATTAGCATAGCGATCGCAGGCCCCCGCTTGCCCGAGCTTGATGTAGCAAAGGACGGGGCAGGCGTCGCAGCGAATCGTGTCTTTTGGGAGGACTTCCGTCATGCGTCATCCCTTCCGGACTTGCCTTTGGCGAGGAGGGCCGCCCGAACTTTGTCGGGCGTAGCGGGAAGCTTGCGGATGCGCACGCCAGCCGCATCGTAGAGCGCATTGAGAATCGCGGGAGCAGTGGGAATCAGGGCTTGCTCGCCGATGCCTTTGGCGCCGAAAGGGCCGAGCGGGGAGGAATCCTCGATGATGATGGACTCCACGGGCGGAACATCCCCAATCGTGGGGATGAGATAGTCATGCAGATTTTCGCCTTTGCCGGGAATAAATTCCTCCATCAGCGCCATGCCCAGGCCCTGTGCGATGCCGCCTTCGATCTGGCCTTCTATCAGCGTAGGATTGATCGCGCGACCAACATCGTGCGCCGCGGTGAGTTTCAGGACCTTCACGGTGCCGAGCTCGAGGTCAACTTCGACTTCGGCGAGGTGCGCGCCAAAGCCGTACACGGCATAGGGGATGCCCTGGCCGTTGGCATCAAGAGGCTGAGTGGGAGGATCGTAGGTTGCCTCTGCGCTGAAGACGTAGCCGCGCGTGTCGAGAGGGATCTCGGTTAACGAGATGCATTTTGACGCCGATTTATCACAAAGGTGGAGACAGCTATCGGATAGTTCGAAGCGTGTCCTTTCCGGCCAGCCGCCCGCCGCCTCCAGGATTTCTTCGCGAAGCTTTCTTCCTGCCAGCATCGCTGCGTTGCCGCTTACGAATGTCTGCCGCGAGGCGGAGGTTTTTCCGCAATCCGGCGAGACGTCGGTGTCGGCGGGAAGAAGGTCAAAGCGATCCACCGGCACACCAACAGCTTCGGCGCAAATCTGGGTGACAACTGTGAATGAACCCTGGCCAATGTCGACCGCGCCCATGTGAATGGCGATGCGTCCATTGCGCTGCAAACCAATTCGCATGGTGGAGGGATTGGGAAGAGACGTGTTTCCGCAGCCGTACCACATTCCAGCGACGCCAACGCCACGACGCAGCGTGCCACCGCCTTCTTGATGGAAAGCTTCGCATTGCTTGTGGGCGAGAGTCCAGCGCGGACGCAAGGCTTCGAAACACGCCCGCATGCCGACTCCCGCGCTCAGAACCTGCCCTGTAACGGTGGGACTGTTGTCTTCGAGGGCGTTAAGTATGCGGAACTCGAGTTTGTCCATGCTTAGCCTTTCGGCGAGCGTATCGTAGAGCTGCTCTTGCGCAATCGTTCCCTGAGGAACTCCGAAGCCGCGGAAAGCTCCTGCGGGTACGAGATGCGTGTGCACGGCACGCGTGAGTGCGCGATAATGCGGCACTTTGTATGGACCTGACCCATGAATAGGAACACGCGCGGCGACGGTCGGACCCCAGGAAGCGTAAGCGCCGGTATTGAATTCGCCGTCCAGTTCCATGGCGACCAATTTTCCTTCCGTGGTGGCTCCGGCGCGGCAGTGAATTTTCGAAGGATGACGCTTTGTTGTGCTGCGAATGGATTCCGTACGGGTGTAAACCATTCTTACTGGCTTGCGGAGATGCCACGCGGCAACGGCTAGAAAAGGCTGCGTGGAGAGATCCAGTTTGGAGCCGAAGCCACCGCCAACCGCCGTGGGAATGATTCGAACGGCCTGTTCCGGGATGCGTAGGATTGCCGCGATGTCTTTGCGAGTCATATAGGGTGACTGCGTGCAGGACTGAATCTCGATGCGGTCGCCAATGCGGCGCGCGAAGCCGGCCTCGGGCTCAATGTACGCGTGTTCGATGAAACCGGTTTCGTACTCCCCTTCGACGACGACAGCTGCTCGAGCCAAAGCCTTCTCAACATCACCATGGACCACGCGTCCACGCACGAGAATATTGCCCGGACGAGCCGCGTGAACGGCAGGCGCGCCGGGTTCTTGGGCGTTCGCCGGAGTGAGCAGAGCAGGCAATTCCTTCCAGGTCACCGGAAATTTGGCTGGATCGAAAGTCGCCATTGCGCAAGCCTCACCGGCAACGGCCGCGACGGCTTCTCCGCGGTAGCGAGTCTCGCTTTCCGCAAACACGGGCTGGTCCGCAAAATCGGGATGAACGCCGAAGCAATTCTCTCCCGGGAGATCCGGAGCCGTGAAAACCGCATGAAGTCCGGGAGTCTGCTGAATGAATTGGGACAGATCCCCAAAGGAAAATTGCGCATGATCGAAGGGAGAGCGGATGACAGACAAAACCAGAGAGTCTGCGGGCCATTCGTCCGCGCCATAAATATCTTCGCCAGCGACTTTACGATGGCCATCAAGGCGAACGATGCGCTGGCCGACGGGACTTGTGTATGAGATTGCCGGAGCCAGCGGCCGAGGGCTGTTTGCTTCCATGATTGCGCGGATGATTTTGCGGTAGCCGGTGCAGCGGCAAAGGACCCCGCCAAGCGCGTCCATAACTTCAGTCTCCGAAGGCGAAGGATTTTGGTGCAGCAATGCTACGGCTGTGACCAGCATCCCAGGGGTGCAGATGCCGCACTGTGCGGCTCCGTGCTGGAGGAACGATTCCTGGAGAAGGCGAAATTGCGCTGACGATTCGCGCAAACCCTCAATCGTGAGCACCTCAGCGTCCTGAAGCTGTCCAACGGCTGTAAGGCAGGCGCAGACGGCTTTGCCGTTCAGCAGAACCGTGCAGGCGCCGCAATCCCCGGCATCGCAACCGACCTTTGTGCCGATGAGGTGAAACTCCTCGCGCAAAACGGTAGAGAGGCGCGAGCGCGGGTCCGAGAGAATGGGCACGATCTGTCCGTTCAGCGAGAAGCTCAATTTGGTAAGCGACTCCATGGATCAGCTCACCTTCGACGCACATTCGAGGAGCGCACGACGCACGAGTGTTTGCGCTGCTTCGCGGCGATAGGAAGCCGTGGCGCGGATGTCATCAATCGGGGAGAGCAGCGAAAAGTGCTCGGCGCGAAGAAGGTGGAACATGTCCGGACTTACCGCTATGCCAACAAGATCCCTTTCCAGCTCTGCAAGTCGAATCGCTTTGGGCGAACAGGAGCCGACACAGATGGCTGCTTCCTGAATACGGCCATCGCTACCAACAAGCAGATTGGCGGCAACCATGACAATGGAGATGACGAGGTACCGGCGTGCTCCCAGCTTCAGGAAACTGGATGCAGCGTTTTCCCAGCGGCTGGGAATGCGGATCGAAGTGAGAAGTTCGTCCGGTCGGCGTGCAGTTTTGCGATTGCCCTGGACAAAATCCACAAGGGGCAGGCTCCGAGTGGCGCCGTGTGAAGTCAATGTGATCTCGGCATCTAGTGCCAGCAAAGCGGCAACGCCGTCCGCGGCCGGAGACGCATTGCAGATGTTGCCGGCCACAGTGGCCTGATTCTGAATTTGAATCGAGCCGATTTCACGCGCGGCGGCACGGAGTCCATCGAAGCCACATGGCAAAGAAGCAGCGAGTAGCTCACTCCATGTGGTGCGCGCCCCGATGCAGATATGGCCGGGCGTCACGTGAACACCCTTGAGCTCATAGAGAGCCGAAATGTCTAGGACGGGACCTCTCAATTGGCCGCAGGTGATGGCAGGGAATAGGTCTGTGCCGCCGGAGAGAATCGTCGCGCGTGTCTGCGAGAGAGTTTGTAAAGCTTCGTCGAGCGTGCCAGGTCGCAGAAACAACAGAATCAGCTCCTGAAATGGACCTACTCAACCCCAGACTGCCGCACGACACGTGAGAGGAGGTACTTACTTCTACAACGGTAAAGGACATTTGTGAAGTGGGTGAAGCGGGACGCAAGTGGCACAAGGAAAAAGTGATCACGACAATCAGGATAGTTGAGGACGGGATGCGGAAAGGTTATGGCATCCTAATGAGTCAATGGCGACCACCGACCAACGGCTTTCCGGCGGCACGGCTGCGTTCCAGTTCTCCGGTTTCCGCCTTTACCAGATCTCACGGTTTTGCATCGTGTTCTGCACGGAGATGCAGTCCGTGGCCGTGGGTTGGCAAGTCTATGAAATAACCAAGCGGCCGTTGGACCTGGGTCTCACCGGACTGGTGCAATTCCTTCCCGGCATTTTCTTCTTTTTGCTGGCGGGACATGCCGCCGACCGGTTCGACCGCCGGAAGTTGCTTACGCTCTGCTTCGTTGGCTATAGCTTGTCGTCGGCTCTGTTGCTGTTGGTGACGCTGCGCTTCGAACTGCTTCATCGCGCGGAGACCGTCGCCCCGATCTTCGCCATTCTCTTTCTTGTAGGAGTCGTTCGGAGCTTCAGCATGCCGGCCAGCCGGGCCCTGCTGCCTCAGTTGGTGCCAGAAGAGCATTTCCAAAGCGCGGTGGCCTGGAATTCGGGGATCTTTCAATGTGCAACGATCCTGGGACCAGCACTCGGCGGGCTCCTATACGCATTCGCAAGGGGTCCGGCCCCCGTTTATGGCGTGGCTTTGTCTGCGGGAGTGCTCTCCGTCCTGATCACCCTGAGAATTCAGATCCAAAGTCGGCCGAGACCCCGCGAGCCGTTCACACTGAACACAGTATTCGCAGGGTTCCGGTATATCTGGACGCACAAGCTGGTGCTGGGATCCATTTCGCTGGACCTGTTTGCCGTTCTCCTTGGGGGAGCGGTGGCGTTGCTTCCGGTATACGCCAAAGAAATCCTGCGCACGGGGCCGTGGGGATTGGGTCTGCTGCGCAGCGCCCCAGGAATCGGCGCGGGAGTCATGGCTCTGCTGATCGCTTTTCAGCCAATCCGAAGGCGTGCGGGAGCGACGATGCTCTGGTGCGTGGCGGCATTTGGAGCATTCACGGTCGTTTTTGGGTTTTCCCGGAGCCTCCCCCTTTCGTTGATCTCACTATTCTTCGTCGGCGCGGCCGATATGGTGAGCGTGGTCGTACGTGGCGTGTTGATCCAGATCGAGACGCCTGACGAGATGAGGGGACGCGTGAATGCCGTGGACATGATTTTCATCGGTGCCTCGAACGAATTGGGCGAGTTTGAGTCTGGGTTGGCCGCGCAGTGGCTGGGAGCAGTGCCTGCCGTGGTCTTGGGCGGGATTGGGACGATCCTTGTCACTGTTCTTTGGGCGTGGAGGTTCCCGGAGTTGCGCAATGCGGACAGGTTGGCGGGAACAAAGGGCTAATAAGAAACGAAAACGCAAAGCTGGCGCTATGTGAATTCGCGCGCGAGAAACGCTTTCAGTTGTGCGAGGCTGCGGGCGCAGGCGCCTGCGCTGGAGCGGCAGCGGCTGGTCCCGAAGATGGAGCCGGGGTCGGCGTCGAGGGCGCCAAGGGTATACCTGTCAACTCTGCCTTTACCGCGGAGGAAATCTTGTCGGCGTTTTTGAGAAGCACGCTGACCTGCCACATTTTGGTTTCACCCAGGTGATCGCTGAAGCCTGGCATACCGGTCATACGGATTCCGCCGGCCACCTTCCAGTAGGTTTCCCATGCTTCGTCGTCCGTAACTCCTGTTCCACGAAACAGTTGCGGCGGAGGTGGGAACATACCATCGGCAATAGCGGTTTTGGGTTCGCCCGGCAGACCGTGACAGACGGCGCAGTGCTCCTTGTAGATCTTTGCGCCGGCAAGAAAGTTCGTCTCATCTTCAGGGACAGGGGACGGAAGATGGGGAAGTTTATCCAGATAGGCGTGCTGGGCAATATGAGCCAAATTGTGCTCAAAGAGCATTTCCGAGCTCTTCGTGGCAACGGGGGCATGGCCACTGGAAAAATAGTAGTAGACACCAAGTGGGACGAGTACAAGGCCGATCAGAATCCCAATGATTACGCCCTTCAGCATTCTGTCTTCTCCGCAACTTAAAGTAGTTAGCCGTCTATAACTTGCTCTGGAACAGGACAGGCCGTAGTGTACGACGGGCTGCGAAATTCTGCACGACGGAATTGGTACTTCGAATCGAGAGCGCTCCGCAGAGCGTAACCATTTCCTGATTTTGGGCGTCTTTCTTCTAAGAGCCTTTCTGTACGTAAAGCGTTACACTAGTTGTGTACATGCCTGCCAGGCTCAGATAGGATCCCACCCGCTTGCTCTGCGGTGGCAGATCAGGATGGAGTTAGAGGAAGAGGAATGGCCCCAATTAACGAGGTCGATGCGCCAAGCGCTGACGGTACTAGTATGCCTTTGAGAGGTTCCGCCCGGGGCGAGAGCTCCTCCCGCGGGCGTTTCTGGATGATTTTGGTCTTGCTTGTGGTTGTAGTCGGGGGGTGGTGGTATCTCCGTTCACACGGCGCCCAGGCAAACAACGCAGCCGCTGCGGGTGTAGGCAATAGCGGTACAAATGGGGGCCCGCCCCCGATGGGACCGGTGCCCGTCGTCGTGGCAACTGCACACCGCGGGGACCTGCCCGTGTACTTTAACGGACTGGGGACAGTGACTGCCTTCAATACCGTGACGGTGAGAAGCCGGGTGGACGGTCAGATCGTCAAGATCAATTTCACGGAAGGACAGTACGTGAAGGAAGGCGATGCCCTGATTGAAATCGATCCCCGCCCTTTCCAGGTTCAACTGGAGCAGGCAGAAGGACAGCTGGCGAAAGACCAGGCGCAACTGAAGGATGTCCAGGTTGATTATGAGCGGTATCAGCTGCTGTACAAGGAAGGCGTAATTCCGAAGCAGCAATTGGATACGCAGCAGGCGCAGGTAGGCACGTATGAGGGCGCCATCAAGGCGGACCTCGCGACGATTGACAACGCAAAGCTGCAGATCACCTATTCTCACATTACAGCGCCGATCAGCGGGCGCGTTGGACTGCGGCTTGTGGACATCGGCAACATCGTGCACGCAACGGACACGAACGGGTTGCTGGTGATTACGCAGTTGCAGCCTATTGCGGTCCTCTTCAGCCTACCGCAGGATCAATTGCCCGAGGTCGTCGCCAAGATGCGATCCGGCAAGCCGTTGGAAGTGGAAGCGTATGACCGGGACAACAGCGACAAAATCGCCACAGGCAAATTGCTGACCATCGACAACCAGATCGACACAACAACGGGCACCTACAAGTTGAAGGCCGTGTTTGACAACGCGAAAAATGAACTCTTTCCCAATCAATTCGTAAATGTCCATCTTCTGGTGGATACGAAAAAGGGCGTCGTTCTCGTGCCGTCTACGGCGATTCTCCGGGGCCAGCAAGGTAGTACTTACGTCTTTGCGGTCAAGTCTGGAAATGCAGTTGCGGTGCGGAACGTTCAAGTGGCACAGACCACGGGAAACGTCGCTGGAGTTTCCACTGGGATTGGCGACGGCGACGTGGTTGTGATCGATGGCCAGGATAAGTTGAAAGACGGAATGGTCGTGGAGCCACACACACAGCGCTCGGGCGGAAGCAGCGCCGCGCAGAGTTCCTTTCTTCCTGATGGATCGACCCCCGGTGCCCCCGCAGGAGGACCGGTTCGATGAATCCATCACGGCCGTTTATCTTACGGCCGGTCGCCACCACGCTGCTGATGGTGGGGGTGCTATTGGTAGGGTCCGTAGCCTACCGGCAGTTGCCCGTCTCCGCGTTGCCTCAGGTTGACTACCCCACAATCCAGGTAACCACGTTCTATCCGGGGGGCAGTCCGGATGTGATGGCCTCCTCTGTGACCTCCCCGCTGGAGCGCAATTTCGGGCAAATTCCGGGATTGCAACAGATGACCTCGACGAGCTCCTTTGGGTGCTCGGTCATCACCCTGCAATTCGTTCTCGACCTGAACATCGATGTGGCGGAACAGGAAGTTCAAGCGGAAATCAACAGCGCTTCGCAACTTCTGCCCAAGGACCTGCCGAACCCGCCGATTTACAGCAAGATCAATCCGGCCGATGCGCCCATCCTGACTATGGCGCTGACCTCAGACACACTGCCACTCGAAAAAGTGGAAGATCTGGCCGATACGACCCTGGCGCAAAAGATCTCGCAGCTTTCCGGTGTTGGACTGGTGAGTATCAGCGGAGGCCAACGGCCCGCGGTGCGCGTGCGGGCGAATCCGACGGCGCTCGCTTCCTATGGACTCAGCCTGGAGGATTTGCGGACAGCGCTGGGAAACGCCAACGTCGATCAAGCGAAGGGAACGTTCGACGGTCAGCATCAGGCGTTCACGATAGGAGCGAATGACCAACTCCTCTCGAGCGCAGGCTACAACCCAATCATCATTGCCTACAGGAATGGCGCGCCAGTCCGGCTCTCGGACGTGGCGATGGCCCATGACGGAGCCGAGGATATCCGGCAAGCCGCATGGGCCAACAAGAGGCCGGCAGTCATCCTGAATATCCAGCGGCAGCCGGGCGCGAACATCATTAGCGTTGTCGACCGGATTAAGAAGATCTTGCCGCAGCTGCAGGCGGCCCTGCCGGAATCCGTGCAAGTCCAGATCCTGACGGACCGGACGACAACAATTCGGGCATCCGTGGACGACGTGCAATTCACGCTGTTTCTAACCATCGCATTGGTGGTTATGGTGATCTTTCTCTTCTTGCGCAGCGTGCGGGCCACGATTATTCCGAGCTTTGCCGTTCCGCTCTCCATTATCGGCACGTTTGGCGTGATGTACCTGCTAGGCTATTCGCTGAACAATCTTTCGCTGATGGCGCTCACGATCTCCACGGGGTTTGTGGTGGATGACGCGATCGTGATGATCGAAAACATCAGCCGGTACATCGAGCAGGGAGATTCCCCGTTACAGGCGGCGCTGAAGGGTTCCGAGCAGATTGGATTCACGATCGTGTCGCTGACGGTGTCGCTGATCGCCGTGCTGATCCCACTGCTTTTCATGGGCGATATCGTCGGGCGTCTGTTCCGGGAATTTGCCGTGACCCTGGCGGTGACGATCCTGGTATCGGCTATCGTTTCTCTAACGCTGACGCCGATGATGTGTGCGAAATTGTTGAAGCACCAACCGGAATCGCAGCAGACCTGGTTCTATCGGAAATCGGAAAAGGTTTTTGACGATGTGATCGCGTTCTATGGAAGAACCTTGAAGGTCGTTCTGCGATTCCGTGGAATCACTTTGTTAGTCACGGTCGGAACCCTGGTGGGAACAATCCTCCTTTACATCTATGTCCCCAAGGGATTCTTCCCTGTGCAGGACACGGGCGTGATTATGGGTGTCTCCGAAGCGCCGCAGAACATCTCGTTCCAGGCGATGTCCAGCAGGCAACGCGCTCTTGCGGATGTTATCCTTCGCGATCCCGCGGTGGAAAGCCTGTCTTCTTTCATAGGAATCGACGGCACAAACACGACGATGAACAGTGGGCGCATTCAGATCAATCTGAAGCCGCTCTCAATCAGGGAGATCAGCGCGTCTGACGTAATCCGCCGGCTGCAGCCGGACTTGGCCAGGGTAGACGGGATCACGCTCTACATGCAGCCTGTGCAGGATCTGACGGTGGAAGACCGCGTATCGCGCACGGAATTCCAATACTCCTTGGAGGACGTAGACCCGAAGGAACTTGCCTACTGGACGCCGAAATTTGTGGCGAAGCTAAGAACTCTGCCGGAATTGCGCGACGTGGCAACGGATCAGTTGAATGATGGTCTGATGGCTACGCTGACGATTGACCGGGACACGGCTTCGCGCCTGGGAGTGTTTCCCGCTGACATCGACAACACCTTGTATGACGCTTTTGGCCAGAGGCAAGTGTCCACGATTTATACCCAGCTCAACCAGTATCACGTCGTGTTGGAGGTAGATCCAAGCTTCCAGCAAAATCCAGACGCGTTGAAGAACATTTACGTACATTCTGCGAATGGACCGCAAGTGCCGCTCAGCGCTTTCACGCGGCTGGAGCAGGGAAGCACGCCGTTGGCGATCAATCACCAAGGGCAGTTTCCGGTTGTAACCATCTCCTTTAACCTGGCGCCTAATGGTTCCCTCGGCGAGGCGACCGCGGCGATCGAGAGGGCGAAAAAAGAGTTAGGCCTGCCGCCAAGCATCGAGGCAACGTTCCAAGGCACCGCAGCAGCCTTTTTGCGGTCGATCAGCAACGAGCCGCTGCTGATCCTGGCAGCGGTGGTAACCGTATACATCGTGCTGGGGATCCTCTACGAGAGCTACATTCACCCAATTACGATTTTGTCTACGCTGCCCTCGGCAGGTGTGGGAGCGATTCTCGCACTGCTCTTGTGCCGGACAGACTTCAGCATCATTTCGCTGATCGGTATCATCTTGTTAATCGGTATCGTTAAGAAGAACGCCATCATGATGATTGACTTCGCCTTGGAGGCGGAGCGCAAGGAAGGAAAAAGCCCTCTCGACGCGATCTACGAAGCCTGCCTGCTCCGTTTTCGACCCATCATGATGACCACAATGGCCGCGCTCTTGGGCGGTCTGCCTCTAGCCTTGGGACAGGGAGTCGGATCGGAATTGCGGCGCCCACTGGGCATCACCATTGTCGGCGGATTGATTCTCAGCCAGCTGCTCACGTTGTACACGACCCCCGTGGTTTACCTGGCGTTTGATTGGGTGGCTCGGCGGCTGCACCTGGGTACTGACAATCTGGCTGAGGAGCCGGCCATCGGAGATTAAGGGATGAATTTCCAGTCCAATTTCTCCGCGCCGTTCATCCGCAGACCCGTCGCAACCTCCCTAGTCACCATTGCCATATTTCTGTCGGGAGTGATCGCGTTTCGCTATCTGCCTGTGGCGCCACTGCCGCAGGTCGACCTGCCGACGATCGGCGTGGGTGCCTCGTTGCCGGGAGCCAGCCCGGAGACAATGGCGTCGGCAGTCGCTACGCCCTTGGAGAGGCAGTTTGGACGGATCGCCGGCGTTACCCAGATGACGTCGAGCTCGACGCTTGGCAACACCGGCATCGCACTGCAATTCGACTTGAACCGGGACATTAATGCGGCTGCCCGAGACGTGGAAGCAGCCATCAACGCGGCGCGCAGCCAGTTGCCCGCGGATCTGCCCTCGCAACCCAGCTACCGCAAGGTGAATACGGCGGATTCGCCGGTTTTGTTTTTGTCCCTTACCTCGGACACGATGCCCATCGGCCAGATTTACGATGCCTCGGACTCCATCCTCGCGCAGAAAATCTCGCAGATTGAAGGTGTAGGTCAGGTCTTCACGTGGGGTTCCGCGAAGCCTGCGGTGCGCGTCCAAGTGAACCCCCAGCAGTTGAACAGCTACGGCATCAGCCTGGAGACGGTCCGGAAGGCGCTGCAATCGGCCAATTCGAATTCCGCCAAGGGCTCGGTTTCGAACGCAGACCGGGCCTGGATGCTTTCCGACACAGACCAGTTGTTCAAGGCCAACGAATACAAGCCGCTGATCGTGGCCGGTCACACGGGCGCGCCGGTCCGGCTGGAAGATATCGCCAACGTGACCGATTCCGTGGAAGACATCCGGAACCTGGGGCTGTTTGGCGGCAAGCGTGGTGTAATCATCCCGATCTTCCGGCAGCCGGGCGCCAACATGATTGAAATGGCAGACCGGGTGAAGGCGACTCTGCCCTGGCTGCGCGCGTCGATTCCACCGGCTTTGAAGCTAGATGTAATCATCGACCGGACCCTGGTTATCCGAGCGTCGGTGCACGACGTGGAACGGGCGATGTCCATCTCGATTGTTCTGGTCGTTCTCGTGGTCTTCGCATTTCTGCGGAATTACTGGGCGACGCTGATCCCCAGCGTGGCGGTGCCGCTATCCTTGGTTGGCACCTTCGGCGTGATGTATCTCTGCGGCTATTCTCTGGACAATTTGTCCCTCATGGCACTGACCATCTCCACGGGGTTCGTAGTGGACGATGCGATTGTGGTGATCGAGAACATCGCGCGGCACATGGAAAACGGGCTTCAGGCCTACGCAGCGACTATGAAAGGGGCGAGCGAGATCGGATTTACCGTGCTTTCGATGAGCGCATCGCTGGTGGCGGTGTTTATCCCGATTTTGATGATGAGCGGGCTGGTCGGACGCCTGTTTCGCGAATTTGCGGTGACGCTGAGCGCCGCTATTGCCGTGTCACTCTTCGTTTCGCTGACCACGACCCCGATGATGTGCGCGAAGTTTCTAAAACACGATCACAAGAAAAAACACGGATTTTTCTATCGCCTTTCCGAGCATGGCTTCAACGGCATGCTTCGCGGTTACGACGTGATGCTGCGCTGGGTGCTGCAGCACCAACCTCTCATACTGGGCGTGGCCATTTTCACCGCCGTTCTGAATGTGTACATGTTCATGCATGTGAATAAGGGCTTTTTCCCGCAGCAGGACACGGGCCGTATCAATGGGTTTATCCAGGCGGACCAGGACACATCCTTCGAGGAAATGTCCAAGAAAATGCGGGCGATCATGGATATCGTGAAAGCGGATCCGGGTATTGATTCCGTGGCTGCGTTTACGGGGGGTGGCAACGGCACGAGCACGGCGCGAATGTTTGCCGGACTTAAGCCCTTGGCGGAGCGAAAGATCAATTCGGACCTTGTGATTGACCGGTTGCGCGCCAAGACGGCGAATATCCCCGGTGCTTCGCTGTTCTTGCAGTCTGTGCAGGACGTAAGCGTCGGCGGAAGGTTCGGCGGCGCGCAATATCAATACACCCTGCAAGCGGACAATCTGAGCGACCTTTATCACTGGGCGCCGATCATGATGGACCGGATGCAAAAGATCCCGGAGTTGCGAGACGTTAACTCCGACGAGCAGAACGGGGGACTTCAGACGTATTTGGCCGTTGATCGAGATACCGCGGGAAGATTGGGTGTTTCGCTGCAGGACGTGGACAATGCGTTAAACGATGCCTTTGGCCAGCGTCAGGTTTCCAATATATATAAAGGGTTGAATCAATATCACGTTGTAATGGAAGTTGCCCCAGAATTCCAGGAAAACCCCGAAGGACTGAAATACGTCTACGTTCCCTCAAACACGGGCAAGCTCGTGCCGCTGAGCGCGTTTTCCCACTACGAACACTCCAACACAGCCCTTTCTGTGAACCATCAGGGAATCTTCCCGGCAATCACGCTTTCGTTTAACTTGGCTCCAGGAGCTTCGCTCGGTCCCGCGGTGCAGCATGTGGAAGAAGCGAGGCTGGCCCTGGGCATGCCTAATTCCGTGCACGCCTCTTTCCAGGGAACGGCGCAAGCCTTCCAGGATTCGCTTGCGAACCAGATTGTTCTGATCGTGACCGCGTTAGGCGCCGTTTATATTGTTCTCGGAATTCTTTACGAGAGTTATATCCATCCCATCACGATTCTCTCGACGATTCCTTCCGCCGGCATCGGCGCGCTGCTGGCCCTTCAGCTCTTCCGCATGGACCTGAGCATCATTGCCCTCATCGGAATTATTCTGCTGATCGGAATTGTGAAGAAGAATGCGATTCTGATGATCGATTTTGCCGTGCAGGTCGAAAGGGAAGAAGAAAAGCTGCCTGAAGAAGCGATTTACAAAGCCTGTTTGCTGCGCTTCCGGCCGATCATGATGACGACGATGGCGGCCTTGCTAGGAGCCATGCCCTTGGCGCTCGGAACAGGCGTCGGCGCCGAGATTCGCCGGCCCTTGGGAGTCGCGATCGTGGGCGGGCTCATTCTGAGCCAGATGTTGACGCTCTTCACTACGCCAGTGGTTTACATCTATATGGACCGTTTCCAGTCCTTCCTTAAGCGCACATTCCAGCGCGGGACGGTTCGCGCGCACGCGCCGGCTCACTCCGATTGATCCCGGCAACAAAAGCCCTTTCGCTGCAGCAATCAAAAATGAAAAATGACGTCGCTGGCGAAGACCAGCTGGCTTTTCTTTGTGCCCAGGTTGTAGGCGGGATTGTTGTACGCATGCTCGAAGCGCAATTCCGGACGGATCAGCACGGTAGTGCCGATCCAGTGGCCCCAGCCGATCAGATGCTCTGAGTATTGCGTCTTGTAACCCGTACGTTGTCCCACGATGTCGTTGAAGTATTCGTTGCGGATCGTGAGGTAGTCCCTCGTAGAGAACTCCTTGACGACATAATTCACAATCGCCCATTCCGGTGCGTAACAGGTGACATCCGATGTCGAAGCACAGATGGCCCCGTTCGCGCCCGTGATCAATAGAGGCGTGGCCATTGGATTATTCGCGTTGGGAACGTTCTTCTCCCACATGTACCAGCTCTCCGTGTCGGTGTGCCAGGAACTGTTGATTTTGTGGTACCACGTTACGTAATAGGCTTGAAGATTGTTGTAAGCGTATTTGCCGGAATTCGTGGAGTTGTCGCAGACGTAGAGATTGTCACTTCCCATTTTCCACGTGTAGCCAACACAGGCGTTGAACGTCGGTTTGGCGTTCGGCTCGCCGACCCAAGGCGCGACGTCATTGCCCGCGGACAGACCAACCTGAAACATCCAGTGATTGTTCAATCTTGTGGTGACGTTGATGCCCGTCTGCGTGTAGGCGTCGTAGGTATACAGAATGGAGTGACTGTAAGTGTAATTGTCCGGGGCAAGCTGCGCCTCAATGTCGGGCAGAGAAATGTACCGCCCGATGCGAATGTTCATCCCGTCGGCGACCTGGCCCCAATATAAATCCACATAGGCCATAACAGGGTCGTACCCGGATTTATTGTTGTTGGTCAGGAGTTGCTGGCTGAAATAGCCTTTGGCTGTGGTGAAGCGATAGTCAAGACCGTAGAGTTGCGTCAGGCGAAAACCCCAGTCAAAGTGATCGTTCTGCAGTGTGTCCGGCATGCGCTCCACGTACAGGGCCGCCTGGTCCAGTTGCAAGGAGTTGGGCTGAATGTAGTACGCGGCCGGGGCGTTGCCATAGTGCTTGTCGGAGGTGCTGACGTTGAACCCTCCATTGATCCAACCGTAGATTTTGATGCGACTGTCTTCCCACGCTTTTCCATGCTCTCCCGAATAGATGGCGCTCATCAGCGGTCCGCCGCTTGTGTCCGGAGCGCCAATCACGGGCGAACCACCATAAGGCCAATCCGAGAAGGGAAAGGGAGGAGAAGAAACCGGCGCCGGATAGCCGCGACGGGGAAGATCAGGATCGTCGGCGGTTCCTTTCCAGTCGTCCAGATAGGCCTTTGCGAACCGATGGAAGAAGCCGGAAGAATCCGTTGATTTTTGAAGAGGAGCACTTGGCGCTCCATTGGTGTCGCTGGTCACAGTAGATGACTCTTCAGCTTGGCCATACGCCAGGGATGTGGTGGCCGCCATGAATGCGGCCGCCGAGAGAAATAGACAAAGGAAAAAGATTGCAGCGCGTCTCTGTCTGGGTATTGCCACGACGGACTACCTCGTATGCGGCATCCTAGGGAACAACCCGTAAGTTTCTCGTAAGGGGAAGAATGGAAAGTTGTGTTGGCGTGAATGCGGAATTCGAATGTTAGCGTGGCGACGGGCGTCGCTTACAAACTCGTTGAAGCAAAGGGGTTGGCGCAGACTTCAGGCTGCCTTATGCACGCAATTTAGCAGTCGAGGCCACACAAACGACAAGAAGGCCGAGTGCGAACCATGGGAACCAGTTGCCCCAGCGCGAGTACAGAGTCGACTCGTGCTGAACAGGGACCTGCGCCAGCAGGACCGTGAAAGGCCGGGAGTTGGTAGCGCACTCCGCGAGCACACGGCCACGATCGTCGGTCACCGTCAGGATCCCGTGACGAGGGGTGCGAGCAATGCTGAAGCCATCCTCAATCCCTCGCAGAATGGCCATTCGGCCGTGCCACCAACCGTCTGCGTCAAAGTCCCATGCGGGGACGAGTAGCAGGCCCGAGCCCTGGAGACCATACTCCCGGCTCAATCGAGGGAAGTCCATGTCCTTGCAAATAGCCACTCCCCAGAGCCCGGAAGGCTCGGAAAGAATTGTCAGGGAAGTGCCGATGATAAATTCAGATTCGAACGGCGGAAGTATGTGGTGCTTTTCATAGGTGCGGGGGTGCGAGCCGTCAGGAAAGTAGATGCGCGCCTCGTTCCATAGGCCATTCGAATCGCGGCGCACCATGCCAACCACAACAACGGCGCCCGAGCGTGCTGCAGAAGCAGAGAACAGCGAATCCACCTGGTCAATGTAAGCAGGAAGAGCAACCGCGACTTTTTCTGGAATCACGACGGTTTGTACTTGGCGGGGGGCTAGAGCGTCGATTTGCGCCGCATACTCGCGGAAGAGGCGAAGGGCTCCTTCCTGATCGGACGGCAGCTCATTTTCCGGAAGATCGGAAGCGATCAAGGCGACCGTAACCATGGAAGCGCGTTTGGAGCTGTGCAGACGCCAGAATCCGAACGCAAGCACGGTGGCGAGAAGGACGCCGCAGACGAAAGCAAGCGCCCATTTCTCCCGTGGCCGGCCGGGCGTGACGCGAATTGCCGCCAGGCTCGCCGAAAACAAAAACAGGCAAAAGCTGATACCCCAGATGCCGGTTACCGAGGCAATCTGCAAGATGGGCAGAAAATTCATCTGAGAGTAAGCCAGATTGCCCGCAGTGCTGTGAATGGATGCAGAGGCATTCAGGAATTCGGCGCAGACCCAGAAGCTTGGAAAAGCAACCGCAGCCTGGAGCGGGGCGCCGCGCAGGATGCACCAGCGGAAGAGGAGAACCGCAGGGGCGAATATGGCGGCGGGTATAAAAAGAATTGCCGTCGCCGGGAGGAGCGGGATTCCCAGGATATGGTGGAGATAGTGCCAAAGATTGAAGGAGCCGCCGAGAGACGCAAGCAGAGAAATGGCAAAGGCCAGCCGCCAAGAAAGGCGAGGAGAAAGAAGGAGAAGTGGAAGCGGGGCCAGCCAGGTGAGCCACCAGAGCGGATGTAAGCCAGTGCCAAGGTAGAACGCCAGAACAGAGGCGCCAAGCGAACCGAGAATCACATGAAGTTTTAGTCGTTTAGGCTCTGAGGCCATGGAGAAATCTCCTTAACGATCGATGCAGCAGTTCTCGGAATTTTCTTTCGGATAAATTGATGCGCCCCGCGCGGTACAGCACCACGTACCCATGGACGTGGGCCCAGAGCGCGAACGCAACTTCCCAGACGTCGCCTCGCTTCAAGAGACCTTTCTTCATTTCCTCTGCGAGCATGTCCGCAACAGGGTTGAGAGTAGGAGAACGGCGCTTCCGGAAATCCTTTGGAAACTGCCGGGCGCCGGGACGGGGACGCGAGAAAACGAAATCGAAAATGCGGGGCTGCGCGAAGGCGTAGTCGACGTAGCCTTCCATGACTGCGAGGAGTTTCGCCTCCACCGAGCCGCGCAAAGGGTGTGCCTGGATACGGGCCAGGAGCTTTGCGAATTCTCGGTCCGCAACGGTGTTCAGAAGGACTTCGCGACTGGGGAAGTGATGATAGATGGCCATCGGAGTGATGCCTACGTCCTTGGCGACGCGGCGCATGCTGACGGCTTCGGGCCCGTGCTTCTCGAGGATCGCGAGGGCCGCGCGCGCAATGTGGTTGGCAGTTTTACTCGAAGTCACCTATACAGCGTATAGTATACGGCGTATAGGTGCAACGTGCTTTTGCATGTGAACAACAGAACGGTGGGAGTTTTTCTTAAGAGCTGCCGATGAGCCACCCGGTAAGGAAGACCAGAACGCCGCCGACAATGACCTGAAATGCGGCCTGAAGAAACGGCGTGTCCATGTACCGATGACGGATGTAGCTGATGACACCGAGTTCCACGGCGACCACGATCACGGCGATGCCCGTCGCCAAACGGAAATCAGGAATCAGAAAGGGAAGCGTGTGGCCAAGACCGCCGGCCGTAGTCATCAGCCCAGTGACAGTTCCACGAATCCAGGGAGAGCCGCGGCCCGTGAGTGAGCCGTCATCGGAAAGTGATTCCGCAAATCCCATAGAGATTCCAGCACCTAAGCTCGCCGCCATCCCCACCAGGAAAGCATCCCAGCTCTTCTGCGTGGCGAACGCGGCGGCAAAAAGCGGCGCGAGCGTGGAAACCGATCCATCCATCAGTCCGGCCAGACCTGGCTGCACGAATTGCAGAACGAAAAGGCGCTTGTGCGATTCTTCTTCGTCGGATCGGGCCTTCTCGGTGAGATGCTTTTCTTCATACTCGCTCGCGGCGCGTTCGTGCTTTCTTTCCTCATCCGCAAGCATGTTCAGCAGTTCGCGCATGTGGACGTCGCTGGTACGGCTGGCGGCGCGCATGTAGAAGCGGCTGGCTTCCATCTCCATGATTTCGGCCTGGCGGCGAGCCACTTTTACGCCCAAAGGGCGCATCATCCAGACCGGGCGTCGTTGCAGGAATCCGCGGACGTCCTCGCGGCGAATCGGGGGAATGTGATCGCCAAAGCGCTGGCGAAACATTTCCAAAAGTCGGTCGCGGTGTCCGGCCTCCTCGGCGCGCATCTCCTCGAACATCTCCGCAGTACTAGGGTAGGATTCGCGAAGGGCATCGGCGAATTCGCCGTAGATGCGGCCATCCTCTTCCTCGCTGGTGATGGCCAGTGCTAGAATCTCTCGTTCGGTCAAATCCTTGAATTTCTTAGGCATAGTGGGGTTATCCAGGAATGCGTCTGCAGAAAGGATGGCACAGAAGGACCCGCAAAGTCATCCACAGAGGACAGGAAAAAAATTGCCGCTTTGGTACTTTCGTACTATCATCAAACCGGGGAGGGCCTACTTCTCGCTAGGTACTCTCCTGCTATAGGTTTTAAGAAATCCCCCCATTATCCTTTTCCCATTAAAGGGATTGTCTGTCTGGGAAAGGTGAAAGGCAATGGCGTCCGCTCTCGAGTTTATGGGTAATCCAGGATCAAAAACCGGCACCACACCGGCTCGCTCCTCGCATTCCGAACGGCGTTCCAGCCGTCGCTGCAAGATCAACCAACTGATGCGCATTCGTCCGTCGGACCCCGAGCGCGACCACTTTGAAGATATTCGCGGCTCCTTGAGCGTGTCTCGCTCGGGAGTTTTCTTTCAGTCCAGTGAAACCGGTTACGAAGTCGGCATGAGGCTGTTCGTATCGATGCCCTACTCCAAGGAACCTGCGGCGATGACCAGAGAGTATTTGGCAGAGGTTGTCCGGCGCGAGCACCTGCCAAACGGTTTGTATGGGATCGGATTCAAGATCCTGATGGAGATGGGGCTCGGCGGGTTCGGCGGCACGCACACGAGCAACTACGGCGGCCGAAAGTAACCAGCGCGAAAAATTTCAAACAAAAAAGGCGGATGGCCGAAGCCACCCGCCCTTTTTGCGTTTGGGGGGTTGGGGAAAGTCGAAACGGTTAGGTCCTGCCGAAAGCCCTCAGCGTCTTATGGCGCAGCATGCCGAAATGACGGTTCAAAGGGTGCTTGCGCTCTAGAAAAGTGAAGACCGGCGAGCGGCGCGGTGTCAGCTTAGCCATGGCGATGTTCAGGCGGATATCCCGGCGGGCATATTTCATTCCGGAGATCAGCGCTTCACGCGCGTCCTCCTTACGGCCTGACGCCATATAAACTTCAGCAAGGTTCAGGTAGAGCTGCGCTTGATTGCGCTTCATGCGGACGGCCGTATCGCAAAGGCGCTCTGCGTCGGCCCATTTCTGCTGCGTGCGAGCGAGGGCGACGCCAAGGTAGGACATGTAGTAGGGGTTGTTTTTCTCCAAGTCTGCGGCGCGCTTGATGTGTTCGAAAGCGCGATTGGCATAGTTGTCACGCAGAAAGGTCAGGCCGGTCTTGAACTCTCGGAATGCTTCCGTATCCATCATCATGGCACCTCACTGGAGGACTCCCCGGGAGGCTTGGAACTCCTGGGATTGTGGCGAGCCTCGGCGAGCGCAAATGAGGACCGTTGAGGGAGGAGAATGTTACGCGGGGCTGCCGTTGGAGTTCGCATCTCTCGGTTCTTCGTAACCTACGGTTTTTAAAGGGGCGAATCTACTGACCGGAGGGACAGTCTTCGGCCAACGGCTTTGCGTTCTAGGGAAATTTTTCCTGGTTTTTCGGGATGGAGTGGAAAATCAACAGAGGCATCCAACCCTATTCTGAGCTGGCGCTGCGCTGCCAATTGCGCCGCCAGACTCTCCAGTCGTCCATGGTGACCTTGAACATGGACTTGGCAGCCTTGTGCAGCCACCGTCCTTTGCGGCCAGCGAGGTCGCGTTTGACGGAGGAAATAGCTCGGGGAGTGCCGAGGTGAATGTTGGCCGTTTCCCACCCCATGTAATAGAGCAGCTTTTCTTCGTCGCGCTCTTCGGGGAGAGTTGCGATCTCAACATGACAGCAATCCGGTGCGAGCCTGCGCACGATCCAGTGCGGAGCAAAGTGAACATGTGGATCGCGAATGCGGACAGCGGATTCGACGAGTTTTCTGCACAGAATCTGGGAACTGTGATGATGGTGAGCCCAGATCCAGGCCGATGGTGTGAGCTGTTTAGCCTCTCGGACAACGTGCGCCGCGTCCCACGTGGCCAGCGTAAGAACGCGAGGATGGCCCAGACTGCCCATGCCGGCGATGCGCGAGCGGAACTCGTAATGGAGAGTGCGCAACGGCATGGAATTGTGGACTAGTTTCAACACGTCGTCAGGCAATTTACCCTTGTATTTTGGGCAACCCAGGATCTTCTTCCAGAAAATAACCGGGTCTCGAAGTTCATTGAGTGCAATCAGGCGCAGCCATCGGTGGTGCTCAGCCAGAATAAAGGGGCCTCCGCCTTTTGCGATGGAATCACGGTAACCTTCTTCCACCGCGCGGAAGGCCTTCTTGCGAGCCAGCATGAGATGCTCGGCCTGGATGGCGAGGTAGGCACTTGTGACCAGGCGGACCAGATCGACGGTGTAGGCGGCGGGCCAGGTTTCGTCGAAATCGTTCACACCCCAGATCAAGCGGCCCTCGATGTCTCGCCAGGTGCCAAAATTCTCGACGTGCAGGTCGCCGACGGCCAAGACCTGAGGAGCGCGGGAAAGCTCCGGACAGACGATCGGCCACCACTGGGCCCAGCGATAAAAAGTGGCGCGGAAGAAAGGGAAGGACGCCAGGCCCATGAGTCGGTGCTTTAGATTCACGTCCGAACGGACGAGATTGACGTGGCGGGCAGCCCATTTTTCAAAATCGGCTGTGGCCTGGACGATGTCCGGCAGTTTCACGCGCTTCGCGCTCATGTTGGAACTCCGCCCGGTAGGGGCGGCCCTGGCGGGAGATAGTCTATAACTTCTTCCGGTCCCTTCGAAGAAGAGAGTTTGGCTAGACGCGCGCGTGAGCGGCTGCAGATCGAAGACGCGATTCGTAAATTGGGAATCTGGCCGCCAATTCCGCCACCTGCTGACGCACTTTTTGTTCGACAGCGGCATTTCCAATGTTGCTCAGAATCTCCGCCACCCATCCGCCGATTAACTGCATTTCCGGCTCCTTCATTCCCCGCGTAGTGACAGAGGGACTGCCGAGGCGGATTCCCCCTGCCTTCATAGGAGGGAGAGGATCAAACGGGATCGAGTTCTTATTGACGGTGATGCCGGCGCGATCGAGCGCTTTTTCGGCGTCGCTGCCGGTGATCCCACGCGAGTGAACTTCGATAAGAAACAGGTGATTGTCCGTCCCGCCCGAAACAATTCGGAAACCCTGGCCAGCCACAGCAGCGGCCATGGCCTTCGCGTTCGCCGCCACCTGTTTTTGGTACTCATTAAACGAAGGCTCCATGGCTTCCTTCAAGCAAACCGCCTTGGCCGCTATCGTATGAACCAGCGGGCCACCTTGCGTGCCGGGGAAGGTCAGTTTGTCCAGCTCCTTGGCGTAGGCGGAACGGCAAAGAACGAGCCCTCCGCGGGGTCCACGCAGAGTCTTGTGCGTAGTGGTGGAAACAAAATCGGCGTGCGGAACCGGACTGGGATGCACACCCGCGGCAACAAGACCGGCGATGTGCGCCATGTCTACGAAGAAAATGGCGTCGATAGACTTCGCGATCTCTGCCATGCGCGCAAAATCGATGATCCGCGGATAGGCGCTGGCTCCCGCAACAATCATTTTGGGTTGGTGCGCGTGTGCGAGTTCTTCAATTTCGCTGTAGTCGATCTGCTCTGTGTCTCGCCGTACGTGATACTCGATGAATTTGTACATGCGGCCGGAGAAGTTCAGCGGGTGGCCATGCGTAAGGTGGCCGCCGTGAGCGAGGGCCATGCCGAGAACGGTGTCGCCCGGTTGCAACATGGACATGTACACGGCGACGTTTGCTGAGGTCCCCGAGTGTGCCTGAACGTTGGCGTGGTCTGCGCCAAATAGCTCTTTCGCGCGATCAATCGCCAGTTGCTCCACTTTGTCCGCGAATTCGCAGCCGCCGTAGTAGCGCCTTCCCGGATAGCCTTCGGCGTATTTGTTCGTGAAGATGGAGCCCATGGCCTCCAGCACTGCTTCGGAGACCAGATTTTCGGAGGGGATCAGCTCGAGCCCGGTGGCCTGCCGCCGGGCTTCTTCGCCCAAAAGGGTTTCAATTTGAGGGTCGACCGTTGCCAGTGGCCGTTTCATTCTCTCGTTCGCTTCGGTGGTCATCGTTTCTCCTGACGGAGCCGCCAAACCCAAGGCAATCAGCGCGCTACATCGCGATTTTATCGGACTGCGGAAACAACCGCAATGCAGCGAACGGCGCCAGAAGAACAGAAAGGGAAGTATCGGGCTCCGATAGAATGCGTGACATCTTTCGGTTCAAGGAGCCCTATACTAGAAGGGCTGTCCCGATACAGCAAATTCACACTACCGAGGTTGAATCATGTCGACTATCTACGCAGACAATTCGTTAAGCATTGGAAGAACCCCTCTGATCAAACTGAATCGCGTGACCGAAGGCGCCAAAGCCACGGTCCTCGCGAAGATCGAGGGGAGAAATCCTGCGTACTCGGTGAAGTGTCGTATCGGGGCTGCGATGATTTGGGATGCGGAAAAGCGCGGTGTTCTGAAGCCGGGGATCGAAATCGTCGAGCCGACCAGCGGCAATACGGGAATCGCACTGGCCTACGTTGCTGCGGCTCGCGGTTATGCCATTACCTTGACGATGCCGGAGACCATGTCGCTGGAACGCAGGAGGGTTCTTGCGGCTTTCGGGGCGAAGCTGGTTCTCACGCCTGGCCCCGAAGGCATGAAGGGCGCCATCAAGAAAGCGACGGAAATCTACGAATCGGATAAGCAGCACTATTTCCTGCCGCAGCAATTCGACAATCCTGCCAATCCGGAGATTCACGAAAAAACAACAGGGCCGGAAATCTGGAACGACACCGACGGGAACATCGATGTGTTCGTGGGTGGCGTGGGCACCGGGGGAACGATCACCGGAGTCTCGCGCTTTATCAAGAACACGAAAGGGAAGAAGATTATTTCCGTGGCCGTCGAGCCGAACGTCAGCCCGGTGATCACGCAGACGCTTGCTGGACAGGCGCCCGTGCCAGGGCCGCACAAAATCCAGGGAATCGGCGCGGGGTTTGTGCCGAAAAACCTAGATTTGAGCCTGGTCGATCGCGTGGAGCAAGTGACCAATGAGGAGTCCGTCGAAATGGCCCGCCGGCTTGCCCGAGAAGAGGGCATCCTCAGCGGCATCTCCTGCGGTGCGGCCGCGGCTGCGGCCGTGCGGCTGGCGAAGCTCCCGGAATTTGCCGGAAAGACCATCGTGACCGTGCTGCCGGACGGTGGCGAACGCTATCTCTCTACTATCTTGTTCGAAGGGATTGCTTAGACGAGAGAAGCGGCAACCCTGCGAGGTGGGCCAAGGCGGCGTGCATGCGCCCTTGGTCCGCCCTCGCGCATCGAAAAAAACAGGAACTGCCATGACCACGACAACGCAAAACCATGACTTGGCGGCCCTCGCGAAGGAATTTCGTTGCGCTCTGGAAGCGCGGCTGTCTGGTGACACGAGTGACCAATACCGCCTGGCTTCGAAAGACGGCGTCAACGAATTCTGCCGCCGTTACCTTGAAGCGCTCTTTCCCCTCTACTACGCCCCCTCGCAAACCCTGGAACCGCTGTTAGCCCATTTTGTCGAGGATCTGGAGTCCCGGTTGGCGGAACAGATTGGGCGCGCGGTGAATTTTGATTACAGTTGCCAAGGCAAGAAAGCGCCGAAGGACCTGGCGCAGTCCGCAGAGGACGTGGTTCACAGGATCCGTGCCAGACTACCGCATTTGGCGCATCTGCTGGCGCTGGACCTTCAGGCAGCTCTGAAGAATGATCCGGCCGCAAGCGGATTGGAAGAGATCCTACTTAGCTATCCGGGAGTGGAAGCCATCACCGTTCAGCGGCTGGCTCACGAGTTGTACAAGTTGAAAGTGCCGTATCTGCCGCGAATTATGACGGAACTGGCGCACAGTCGCACGGGAATCGATATTCATCCGGGCGCCAGGATTGACGACTCGTTCTTCATCGACCACGGAACCGGAGTGGTGATCGGTGAAACGGCCACAATCGGGAAGCACGTCACTATGTATCACGGTGTCACGCTAGGCGCATTTAATCCCACCGCACGTCGCGATGGCGGCGGGGAACTCGTGCGCGGGCTGGCGAACAAACGGCATCCGGACATCGAAGACCACGTGACCATCTATGCCGGCGCGACGATTATCGGCGGCGATACGCGAATCGGGCATCACAGCATCATCGGCGGCAATGTGTGGCTCACGCATTCCGTCGCTCCACACAGCCGCGTTGCCATGCGCGATCCGGAACTGGTCATCCGAACGAACTCGAAGGATTCCGACTGGGAATGGTTTTTGGGGAGCTCCATCTAGTCGAGTTTTGGATTCCCATCAAACTTAGGTCTTCGGATTCTGCGCAAAGAACGACCAGATGAGGTCTGTGGCGGGAACAGAATTGCCGCTCATCGGAACGCCTGGCCACATGTGGTGTCCGCCCTGAATCGCGTAGAGTTCCACCGTCTTGTCCGTCTTGCAATTCAGGTATTTGTCCACGTGCAACGCTGATGTTTCCTCATGGCTCGGGTAAGCCGCACATCCATTCTTCTTCACCCAGAAAGCTACGGCCTCTGCGACCGACGCATCCGAACGTTTTGAGCCAACCTGGAATGGCGTTGAGCCGCCGTTGAACGGCACAAGATGATCGGCGGTTCCATGAAAGATGATGACGCCGACCGGACTGGGCGGATGACAAGGTATGTTCTGAGCGCCTTCCACGGGCGCAATTGCCGCGATTTTATCGGAGAGCTCGCAGGCGAGCCGGTAAGACATCATGGCGCCATTCGAAATGCCGGTCGCATAGACGTGCTTCACATCGACGGCGTAATCGTGCTCTATCTTCTCAATCAGGGCGCTCAGGAAAGCAACGTCGTCCACATTGTTCTGTTGAGCAAAACCGCAACAATTTCCGGCATTCCATGTGGGAAGACGGCCTGTTCCACGGGGGTAAACGGCAATGAAGTTCTCCTTGTCGGCTTTCGCGCTCATGCCGGAAAGCTGTTCCACACCCGCGGGGCTTTCCGTCGCTCCATGTAGGACCAGGACAAGAGGCAAGGGAGATTGACCGTCATATTCGGACGGCAGGTGAACCAGGTACGTTCGTGAGAGCCCGTTGACCGCAATGGTCCCTTGGCGGTCTGGAGCCGAGGATTGAGCCGCAGCATAAGCGGACCTCCGCAGGCCAGCGACGTGATGCACGACCGCCAGCACCAGAAGGCACGCCAAACCAATCAGCCAATGGGTAAATCGAGTTTTCATGGCCCCACCGGGAACACCGTTCCACAACTACTTCATACAACACCAAAGACGGCCCGCAGTTTCGATGTTTTGGCGGCAAAGTAACTAAATATCGCGGGAACTCTGCGTTGACAGTGGGAGAGCCCGTCCGTTACGCTCAAATGCTTACCTACTGCTGACTAACTGGACAGGGAGACGCATGGCTGACGAGAAGCTGCCGACACGAGCGGAAGATTTTTCCGAATGGTACAACCAGCTGGTTTTGAGGGCGCAACTGGCGGACTACGCGCCGGTGCGCGGTTGCATGATCGTGCGGCCGTACGGCTGGGCTCTTTGGGAGAACATTCAAGCCGCTCTGGACCGTCGGTTTAAAGCCACCGGCCACCAGAATGTGGCTTTTCCTCTCTTGATCCCAAAGAGCTTCATCGAGAAAGAGAAGCACCACGTGGAGGGTTTTTCACCGGAACTGGCCGTAGTGACCATCGGCGGCGGGGAAGAACTGGCTGAGCCCCTGATTGTGCGCCCTACTTCGGAGACGATCATCGGGCACATGTGGTCCAAATGGATTCAGTCCTACCGCGATTTGCCCGTGCTCATGAACCAGTGGAACAGCGTGGTTCGCTGGGAACTGCGCACGAAGCTGTTTCTGCGCACGCTGGAGTTCTACTGGCAGGAAGGCCACACGGCGCACGCTACACGTCAAGAAGCGGTCGAAGAGACGCGCCAGATGCTGGACGTCTACACGGATTTTGCGGTGAATGACGCGGCCATTCCGGTCATTCCCGGCGCGAAGTCAGACGCGGAGAAATTTGCCGGCGCCGATATCACCTACTCGATCGAAGCCATGATGGGCGACGGGAAAGCCCTCCAGTCCGGGACCTCGCACTTCCTTGGACAGAATTTCGCCCAGGCATTTGAGGTGAAGTATCTGGACCAGACCGGCGTTCAGCAGCTCTGCTGGACCACTTCCTGGGGCCTTTCTACCCGGATCATCGGAGCGATCATCATGGTGCATGGAGACGATCAGGGACTGGTCATGCCGCCCCGGCTGGCGCCCACGCAAGTGGTCATCGTGCCTATCTTCAAGACGGAAGAAGAGAAGGCGACGGTCTTCAAGACGGCCAAAGAGCTGAAAGTACAGCTGATCAAGGCGAACCTGAGGGTGACTCTGGACGAGCGTGAAGGCTTCAGCCCCGGATGGAAGTTCAATGAATGGGAGATGCGGGGCGTGCCAGTGCGCGTGGAATTGGGCCCCAAGGACGTAGCGAAACAAGCGGCCATGCTGGCCAGACGAGACAGGCCCGGCAAGGAAGGAAAGGTCAGCGCGCCACTGGCGGGCTTGCCTGCCACGATTGAAAAACTGTTGGGCGAGATTCACCAATCGATGTTCGATAAGGCCTTGGCATTCCGGCGGGCAAACACGCTCGAAGCGACGGATTATGAACAGTTTAAGAAGGCTGTTGAGACGGGGTTTGCCTTCTCGTTCTGGTGCGGCAGCGGCGAATGTGAGGAAAAGATCAAGGAAGAAACCCGGGCCACGATGCGCTGCATCCCGCTGGATCCGGCAGCGGTTTTGGGGAAAGGCGGCGGCAGCGGTTCGGGGACTTGCGTCTACTGCGCGAAGCCAGCCAAGGACAGAGCCATTTTTGCCCGGGCTTACTGAGACTTAGGACCTCGAGCGGGCATTGCCCACAAAGAACACTTGCGCGCTCCTTTGCTCGACAGTTCTTCCACGCAGTGCTAGCGTAAATCTACTGACACAGAATCCTGGCCGGCCAGCCCTGGAGTGCTGGCTCTGGCCCTTGAGGTACGTTTTGGTGAATCGGAAATCGGAATCATTCATTCGTGGGCAGAAGGGCGAAGGAAGGTTGAAAGCGATACTCTATCTCGCTTTCCTCATCGTCGCCGTCTTTGTAGCCATCAAGGTTGTTCCTGTCTATGTGGCCAACTACGAGCTAAAAGACAAAATGAGTGAGCAGGCCAAGTTCGCCATCGTAAATCGCTACTCGCCGGATCAGATTAAGGACAACATCTTCCGCACCATTCAGGACCTCGACATTCCCGCCACGCGCGAAGACGTAAAGGTCGAGGATACCAATCACGGGATTGCCATCAGTGTGAACTATCAGGTTCCCGTCGATTTTGTTTTCTACAAGACGGATTTGAACTTTGCGACTTCCAGCGAGGGCCGGGACCTTTTGAAGTAGGCCCGCTACCGATGCTGCCCGATCACGCTTACCCCTGCGCTGACTGAATTGAGACAAATTTTGTTCCGCTTCCATATTGCGAGACAATAGGAATTGGCCAGCTCTGGGGGAATTCTTTGAGATTTCGTCTTCAAAAAGGCTTCTGGACGTCTGCCTTCGGACTGGGCCTGCTCGGCTTCGTCGCTCTCTGTGTCCTCATTGTTGCAAGCGTATTCACCTTTTACTACGTCAAGTATTCCCGGATGATCGATGCCCGATTGTCCGGACATATCCTGCAGAACACCACGCAAATCTTTTCGGCGCCGGAGCATATTTCCACCGGACAGGCATGGGGAGTAGAGGACCTCGTCTCCTACCTGCAGCGCTCCGGTTATCGACCTGAAGCGGACGACAATTCGCTAGGCGAATACATGGTCAGTGGAAGTGTGGTGGACATCAAGCCGTCCAAGCTCTCCTACTTTGGCGGATCGAACGACCTGGCGGTGCAGTTCAACGGAAAGACAATTCGATCCATCCGGCCTCTTTCGGGCGGGCCAGACCTGGGTACGGCGGAAATCGAACCGGAACTGATCACCAACCTATTTGACAGCTCCCGGGAAAAGCGCAGAGCTGTCCGTTACGAAGACTTGCCGCCCGTGCTCGTGCAGTCCATCCTGTCCGCGGAAGACAAGCGTTTCTTCGAACACCCAGGTTTTGATTTCATCCGCATATTCGGGGCGGCCTGGGCGGATATTCGCCACGGCCAGCACGTGCAGGGCGCCAGCACCATTACCATGCAGGTTGCGCGCACGTACTTTCTCTCCACGGACAGGACGTGGAAGAGAAAGCTGGCGGAAGCGATGCTCTCTTTCGAACTGGAACAACGCTTCACCAAGCAGCAGATTTTCGAAATGTACGCGAATGAAGTCTACCTGGGCAATCGGGGAAGCTTCGGGATTCGTGGATTTGCCGAAGCCAGCGAGGCTTATTTCGGCAAAGACCTGCGCCAACTGACTTTGCCGGAATGCGCGTTCCTCGCCGGGCTTATTCGTGCCCCCAACTACTATTCGGTGGCTGACCGTCATCCTGAACGCGCAGTGCAAGCGCGCGACCGCGTACTGACGCAGATGGCGGACAACAAGTACATCACGGAAGCCGATGTGCAGGACGCCAAGCGCGTCCCCTTGAAACTGGTACGCACATCAATCACGGGCAACGAAGCTCCCTACTTTGTGGACATGGTGAAAGACCACCTGCTGGAGAAATACTCGGAGCAGGAGCTTTTGGGTACTAACTACAGGGTGTACACCACGCTTGATCCACAGTTGCAAAGAGCCGCCGCCGCGGCTATTGATGCCGGCATGAAGAATGTGGACGCCCTGTTGGCCAAGAAATACGACAAACTACGCAAGGCCAATGCCAAGAAGGGAAGCACTGAGCCCGTGCCGCAGGCGCAAGTGGCCCTCGTGGCACTGGATCCTCGAACTGGCGAAATCAAGGCTCTCATCGGCGGGCGCGACTACGGCCAAAGCCAGTTGAACCACGCTCTGGCGCACCGGCAGCCAGGCTCCGTCTTCAAGCCGTTCGTCTATGCCGCGGCATTTAACAACGCGGTGGACGGTGCGCAGCCATTGGTAACTCCCGCAACGACCGTGGATGACGAGCCGACCGTCTTTGAATTCGACGGCCAGGAATACACGCCCAACAACTACGGCGAGAAGTTCATGGGAAAAGTAACTATTCGCCAGGCGTTGACCAATTCCTTGAACGTGGCGACGGTGAAAGTTGCGGAGATGGTTGGTTATGGACGCGTCGTGCAGATTGCGCGCCAGATGGGATTGCCCCCCACGATTAAGGCTACGCCCGCAGTGGCGCTGGGAGCGTACGAATTGACGCCCGTGGATGTAGCGGGCGCCTACACAGCCTTCGCAACCCTCGGGACGCGCGCCGAACCGATGTACGTGAAGAGCATCGCTGGCGCTAATGGCAATGTTCTCGAAAAGAACAGTCCCGCGAACAAAATGGTCCTCGACCCTCGCGTGGCGTTCCTGGTCGATAACATATTGATCGACGTAATCAATAAGGGGACGGGCGCGCAGGTGAGAGCAAAAGGGTTCACTCTGCCCGCGGCCGGAAAGACCGGAACTTCAAGGGACGGCTGGTTCGCAGGATTCACGAACAACCTGGTTTGCGTAATCTGGATTGGATTTGACGATAATCACGACCTCGGACTGGCAGGCGGCGCAACGGCAGCGCCCATCTGGGCGGACTTCATGATCAAGGCCACGTCTCTGCCGGGCTATCGCGATGTGAAGCCCCTCGACAAGCCGGAGGGAGTCGACATGATCGTCATCGACTCCGACACACTAGAGATTGCCACACCGACCTGTCCGGCGACGCGAGAAGAGGTGTACATCGCAGGTTCGGAGCCGACACAGCTGTGTGAGCTCCATGGAGGCCATGGTCCGGCTACGGGGGTCGGATCGTTTCTCTCGCACATCTTTGGAGGAGGCCCGCCAAAACCTCCGCAATCCGGCGTGAATGGCAGCGGAACCTCGGGCCAGCCGGACGGCCAAAATGCTGAAGGCGCGGCAGATCCGAACAGTGTCCAACCGGCAAAGGCTACCGAAAAGAAAAAAGGTCCATTGCAGAAGATTTTTGGTATCTTTGGGGATAAGAAGAAGAAAGATCCCGATAAGCCTGATCGGGATAAAGGAGACTCGCCATGACAAGGAAATGCTTGGCGATTCCGGCCGGTACCTTCCTCTTAGCTACCCTGTTAGTCCCTGCCTGTGCTCAGACCAACGTAGACAACCCGCCAGGGCAGCTCCCCGCGACTGCAACCGCCCAGGCGGACCAGAAGCCCAAGCTCTCCGACGAGGACCTCGCTCGCCTCTACCTGATTCGGAAACAGTACAAGGAAGCTCAGGATCTCTTCCATAAACTGACCGTGGAGCAACCGAAGAACGCGGTGTACTGGAATGAACTTGGGATCAGTTTCCACAATCAGTCGGATCTGGACTCTGCGCTGAAGTGCTATCAAAAATCCGTCAAGCTCGATCCCCACTATGCGGATGCGGAAAACAATGTTGGCACGGTTTATTACGAGCGACAGAAATATGCCAAAGCGGTGCGGGCCTACAAAAAGGCAATCCAGCTGCGCGAGAACTATGCGGCATTCTACCTTAACTTGGGATACGCCTATTTTGGCGAAAAGAAATACGAGGATTCCATTACCACTTTCCGCAAAGCTCTGCTGATCGATCCAGAAGCTTTTGACGTGGCGCGATCCCGGACCGGCACGGTGATTCAAGACCGCTCGGTCAGCAGCGACAGGGCTCTTTTCTACTTCATGCTGGCGAAGTCGTTCGCGGAGGCCGGCAACGTGGACCGTTGCATCATCTATCTGAAGAAGGCCCGCGATGAGGGATACAAGAACATTGATACAGTGAAGTCCGATCCCTCGTTTGCCGTCGTCATTAAGGCTCCAGCGATGCAGGATTTCCTGCAAGAGAAAACACCGGACTCCGTCCAGCAATAGCGGCACAAAAAAGCCCAACAGCGGGATAAAGGAAACTTGCGTTAAGAGCTGTCTGGTTTCCGGCAAAGCCGGCCGGTGGGGTCTGCTACAATGGGCGCAATGAGAGCGCGCCGCCTCCGCATGCGCAAGATTCGCTCCCTTGCCGTAGTCATTTGTCTCTTGGGATGGGCGGGGGAACTTCTAGCCCGGCAGATGGGCAGCAGTTCCGCTCCGGCAGTTCATACAACGCTCCCGCAGCAAGGCATCTTCCTTGTGTTTCCTTTTGAGAATTCGGGCGCCAGCGCGCGCCTCGATTGGATAGGCGAGGGTTTGGAGGAGCTGACCATCCAGCGGCTCTCAGCCGCCGGGCAGCAGGTTTACTCGCACGCTGGTCGCCTCAGCGAAATGGACCGTTACGGCTTGCCCTCTTCGGCCAAGTTGAGCCGGGCTACTATGCTGCGTATCGGCCAGGAGATGGACGTCGATTACATTGTCTTCGGAGACTTCACTTCGGACGGGCAGGCAATTACCGTCAACGCTCGGCTGCTTCGCGTGAGCCCCGTGGCCCTTCTTCCCGTAGTCGAAGAGCACGGCCCTCTCTCCTCCTTAATGGAGCTGCACACAAAAATCACCTGGGAGTTGCTTCGCAATTGCAACCACGGTTTTCCGGTCAGTCTTTCGGACTTCTCCAAGCTTCAGCAGCCACTCAGCCTCGCCGCTTTCGAACAATACATCCGGGGCATCCTCGCGAACGAGGACGAAACCCGCATCCGAGACCTCAAAGAAGCGGCGCGCCTGGAACCGGACTGGCCGGAACCCGCCTTTGCCCTGGCCGACGTTTACTTTCAGAAAAATGATTGCAGTTCGGCACTGACCTGGTACGCGAAAGTTCCGCCGGCAAGTGCTCGAAAAGTGGAGGCCAGCTTTGCCACGGGAGTCTGCCGGTTGCGCTTGGGACAACCAGACAAGGCGGAGGAAGTCTTTAGCGCGCTTCAGGATGATCTCCATCGCAACCTCGTCAACGGCGCGGACCTGCCGGAGATTCTGAACAATCTGGCGCTGGCCATGGCGCGGCAAGGGAATTTCCCCCCGGCAATGACTGCTCTGGGCCGCGCGCGGGACATTGATCCCGATGAGGACGACTATCCCTTCAATCTCGGCCTGCTGGCGCTTCAACAAAAGGACCTTGCCACCGCGGCGACCCACTTCGCTGACGCTGTCGAGCGAGAGCCGGACAATCCGGAGGATGTTGCTTTTCTGATTTACGCCCTCGAAAAATTGGGCAAGAAAACGGAAGTGGCAGAGAAGCGGTCTGCGGCCGAAGAGGCCTTTGGAGAAAAGGGATTGCCACTGCTGAAGATTGATGCCAGGAGTCCGGACTCGCTCACGAAATATGAGCGGCTGAAGCGGCAGTTGGACATGACGTCGCTGCGTCTGGAACTCGAAGGCCCGCAGATGCAACAAGCGCTTGTCGCCGATCCGGGGGCGCTGGCGAATGGGGCAGTGGCGCACATCCGCCGTGGAGAGCAGGAATCACGTGCTGGACGTCTGGACGCTGCCGAAAAGGAATTTCGTGCCGCGCTCGTTGCCGAGCCGTATAACGCAAGAGCCCATCGGGAGCTCGCTGAGATCTACCGCCGAAGGGGTAAACTTGATGAAGCGGCCCACGAACTTCAGCTTTCACTGGAAGCGCGGGATTCGGCGGCCGTGCGGACAATGCTCGCGCGAATCTATCTCGAGCAGAAAAAGCCGGATCTGGCGCGGGCCGAGGTGGAGAAGGCAATAAAGCTTGCTCCCAATTATCCGGAAGCAAAGGAATTGCTTGACCATCTGGGGAAGAGCAAACCCACGGGAGGTACACCATGAACGCTCGTGGAAGTCGAACGAAGTCAGGCCATTTGCCTGGAATTGTCTTTGTTCTCGGAGTTTTTGCGCTGTTCTTCGCTTTTGTCGTCCGAAATGGTCAGGCCACAGAGAGCACTCCTTCTTCACCCATTGTCCTCGAACTGAAACTCGATGGGGAAGTGGAGCCCATCCTGTCGAACTACATCGATGAAGGCTTAGCGGACGCGGCTCAACGGCACGCGGCACTTGTCCTGATCACAATGGACACGCCTGGCGGATTAAGCGATTCCATGACGGACATCATCCACCACATTCTGGATTCGCCCGTTCCCGTGGTGGTCTATGTGGCGCCGGATGGCGCTCGAGGTGCTTCCGCCGGATTTCTGATCCTTCTTTCCGCCGATGTAGCGGCAATGGCGCCGGGCACCCGGACGGGAGCGGCAACGCCCATCTTCATGCCTGGGTGGATTGCCATGCCGATGGACGAAGTCCTGCGTAAGAAGATTAATAACGATGCCACAGCGTTTCTGCGCAGCTTCTCCGAGAAGCGTGGCCGGAATTACAAGCTCGCAGAAACGGCTATTACGGATGCGCGAGCGTTCACGGAACAGGAAGCGCTCGACGGTCACCTGATCGACTTGGTTGTGAGCGACAAAGACGAACTGCTGCGCCAGTTGAACGGGCGGGAGATCACCCGGTTCAACGGCAAGAAAGAAACGCTGGCGCTGCAGAACTGCACTCGCGCCGATTTCCAGTTGTCGGCCCGCCAGAAGTTTCTGGCCCGTATCGCCGATCCAAATGTGTTTTTCCTGCTGCTTCTCGTGGGCGCCTTGGGGCTGTATACCGAGTTTACGCATCCAGGCGTAGTCGCCCCGGGTGTCGTGGGCGGCATCTGTATCCTGCTGGCGCTCTACGCGATGCAAATCCTGCCGATTAACGTCGCGGGCGTCCTGCTGATTCTCCTTGCCCTCGCGCTGTTCGTGCTCGAAGCGAAATTTGCCAGCCACGGCGTGTTGCTTTTGGGTGGCATCGTCTCCATGTTGCTTGGAGCGATGTTCCTCGTGCGCTCGCCGCTCACGCCGTGGGGCGTGAGCTTGGGCGTGGCTCTGGCAGCGACGTTGCCTTTTGCTTTCCTGACGGTGTTCCTGATGCGCCTGGTGCTGAAGTCGCGAAAGTGGAAGACGGCGACCGGCAAAGAAGAACTGGTTGGCGAAGAAGGCGTCGTTACCATCGCTCTTCCTGGCGATGGCGAAGGCATGGTCCGGGTGCATGGCGAGTTGTGGAGGGCTGGATCCAGGGAGCCAGTTCAGGTGGGCGGAAAAGTTCGGGTGCTCCGGGTCGATGGGTTGAAGCTCGACGTTGAGCCTTTCCCTGTGGGAACACCCATCGAGAAGTGAGACTAGGTCGCGTACAGGAGGGTCGGAATGCTACAGATTGGCGGCATTGGAATACTCATTATCGGGTTCTTCTTTCTGCTTTGGCTTTGGAACTCCATCAACATTATTAAAGAGTGGGAGCGCGGCGTGGTGCTCCGGCTCGGCCGTTTGTTGCCGGAAGCGAAGGGCGCAGGCTTGCGGCTGGTCTTCTGGCCCATCGAAACACTCTATCGCATCAGCATGAGGCTTGAAACACTCGATGTGCCTCCGCAAGACATCATCACGCGTGACAACGTATCCGTGAAGGTGAATGCGGTCACCTATTTTCGCGTTGTCGATGCCAACCTGGCCCTCTCGCAGGTGCAGAACTACCAATACGCCACTTCACAGCTGGCGCAGACCACGTTGCGTAGCGTCGTCGGACAATTTGAATTGGACGAAATTCTTTCCCAACGCGACAAGGTCAACGCAAAACTTCAGGTCATTCTCGATCAGGACACCGAGCCCTGGGGCATCAAGGTCAGCAAGGTGGAAGTGAAGCAGGTGGACATTCCGGAACAGATGCAGCGGGCCATCGCCAAACAGGCCGAAGCCGAACGCGAGCGCCGCGCAAAGATCATTCACGCCGAAGGAGAGTTCGAAGCCTCGAACAAACTAGCGGACGCTGCGAAAGTTCTGGAAACACAGCCCTCGGCCATCCAGCTCCGCTACCTGCAAACCCTGACGGAGATAGGTGTCGAAAAGAACACAACGATTGTTTTCCCTCTCCCAATCGATATCATTAATAACTGGGTAAAGTCGTTGGGGGGCTCGACGAAGTAAGAATGGCTTCTGGGGGAAAACGCGGGGCGGGCGAGCGTGTGCTCGAAAGTAAGCACGTTATTGGCCTCTTTTTGCTGATGCTGCTTTTTTCCGGTGTCTTTTTCACGTTAGGTTATGTGATGGGCCGGAATCAGTATGATGGCCAGGTACGTGCCGCGATGAACCTGGCATCCAAGGTCGAGCCGTCTTACATTCCGAAGCTTGATTCCACGCCCAAGAAAACAGAAGCCGAGCCTGCGGCCTCCGGAGACGCTGATCCTTCGACCGACTCCGCGACGGACTCTACGTCCTCTGTCTGGAACTTGAACGGCGCCAAGGGTTCAGCAACCGCTGATCCCCATCTGGAACCTCCCCCCGCGCCGCGCACCCCGGCGTACACATCGAATCCAGTTCCTGCCAAGAGCAAGGTGCAACCGCAACCAGTTTCAGTTCGCACGCCGGTAAAGACCACGAAGACGGCAACCGCGCCGTTGATCCCCAGTGGGGCATATGTCCTTCAAGTCGCTGCGCTGTTGAAGCAGGATGACGCCCTGGCCATTGCCGGAAGCCTGCAGAAAAAACATTACGCTGCGTTTGTGCAGCCTCCGCAAAAAGACAAGTACTATCGAGTGCAAGTTGGCCCATTCAAGGACCAGAAGACCGCGGACGCCACGAAGAAAGGCCTTGAGGGCGAAGGCTTCAAAGCGTTTTACGTAAAGCACTGATGCCCTCTCCGGCCTGGTATTCCTATCTGCGGCCGCATCGCGTGCAGGAAACACCGGCGATCTACCGATGGATTCTGGCTGCGTTGAGCGGGGCGATCCTCTCCCTCTCCTATCACGGTTCGTTTTTGAGCCTATATTCCTGGTTCTCCCTGGCCCTGCTGCTGTCGAGCATCCTCGGGGCACGCCCGTGGGTGGCTTTCTTCTGCGGCTTTCTGCACGGGCTAATCTTTGTCCTTACATGTGTGCCCTGGATTGCCGATGTGCTGGCTGTTCACGGTGGGATGTCCGCTGCAGCCGGCTGGGCTGTGCTGCTCCTCATCGCCACAGTCTGGGGCGCTTCGATCGGACTCTTCGCCTGGGTAGTGCAACGACTGTCGCTCCGCAGTTACACACTGGCGCTGGTTGGCGCGCCGTTCTTGTGGATCTCCACAGAAGTTCTGCGCGCCTATTTGCCGGAGATCAGCTTTCCATGGGGGCTTTTGGGTTACCCGCCCGCGGGAAACCCTGCCTTACTGCAACTGACGACAATCACCGGCGTCTACGGACTGTCTTTTCTCGCTGCTGCTTTTAATGCGCTGCTGTTGTGGAGCGATTGCGGAACGGCGGGAGAGGCAAAACAAAGGCTCGGAATTCTGAGCAGCGTCTTGGCCGCGCTGCTCTTGATCATGGCGATTGGGCCGCGCTTTGTTCCCAAGGCGGAAGTGCATCATGTAGCGCGCGTGGTGCAGCCAAATTTTCCTGAAAATGAGCAGTATGTTGGGGACTGGTATGCGGATCACAAAAATGATCTCGCCCAGCTGGCCCTGCTCAGCCTTCGACCCTCGCCAGGCAATCCCCTGCCGGACCTGCTGATCTGGCCGGAGGCGCCGGCCCCGTTCTCGTTTCAGGATCCCCATTTTGTCCAGTACATTTCAGAGCTTGCTCGAGAATTCCACGGTCCGGTCATTCTTGGGGTGATCGAATGGAAACTTAATCCAGAGCCGGTTAAGGATGCGCCGCGCACGATGATGATTCCATACAACAGCGCGGCGATGCTGAACGCCTCCGGGCAACGAACGTTTTCCTATGACAAGATGCACCTCGTACCCTTCGGCGAGTATGAGCCATTCCCCCTGATCCACCAGGTTGTGACCAGCGTATCGGAGGAAGTCGGAGGATTTCACAAAGGGAAGGAACGAAGCGTCGGAACGTTCGCGAGCGGCAACACATTCTCCGTGTTTATCTGCTACGAAGCGATCTATGCAGGGGAAGTGCGTGCCTTTGTCAATCGAGGCGCGGAACTGCTGATCAATATCTCCAATGACGGCTGGTTCGGAACCTCCGCCGCGGCGGAGCAGCATTTGCGGATGGCTCGCGTGCGCGCCGTGGAGAACCGCCGTTGGCTGCTCCGTGACACGAACAGTGGAATCACGGCGTCGATCGACCCGTACGGCAATCTCACACGCGTGCTTCAGCGAGACGAGCGCGGCTCCGCCGATCTGCCCTACGATTTCCGCGCCGATCGAACGATCTATACGCGGTTCAACGATTGGTTCGCCTGGATGTGCGTAATCGTTTCCGCTATTCTTGTAGTGATTACGCTTCGAAAGGACGGTAAGCCCGCCGCTCCGCGCGGGTGAGTGCCACGCCAACATGATTCTGGAAGACCTGCAGCATCAATACGAAGGATTAAAACAGCGCCTCGACCTCGTGCGGAGCTATCTTTGACGTTGAGCACAATCGGGCGCAGCTGAAGTCACTCGACGAGCGCACTGCCGCCCCCAATTTCTGGAGTAATCAGGAAGAAGCGCAAGCCGTGTTGCGCGACCGCAAACGCGCGGAAGCCTCTCTGGCTGCTGATGAAAAGCTGGCGGCATTGACTGGCGACCTGGAAACCTACATCGAACTTGCCAGAGGCGAAACCAACGCGGAACAAAAGGAAGAGCTCCTGAGGGACCTGAACCGCGAATTGACGGCGGCGGATTCGTATTTGAGCGAGCTCGAAACGCAGACGCTGCTTTCCGGCGAGACCGACCACCTCAACGCCATCATGACAATCAAGCCTGGCGCGGGCGGGACCGAGTCTCAGGATTGGGCCTCGATTCTGCTGCGCATGTACCTGCGATGGGCGGAGCGCAGGGGTTTTGGCGCCGATGTGCTCGACGAAGCGCCGGGTGAAGAAGCTGGAATCAAGAACGCAACTATTCAATTCAGTGGCGAAAACGCGTATGGATTGCTTGCGGGGGAAACCGGTGTGCACCGCCTTGTTCGCATCTCGCCTTTTGATCAGGCGGCGCGACGCCACACCTCCTTCGCGTCGGTGTTCGTGATTCCGGAAGTGGACGACCGCATCGAAGTGAACATCAAGCCCGAGGATCTGAAGTTAGACACATTCCGCTCTGGCGGAAAAGGCGGACAGAACGTCAACAAGGTGGAGACTGCCGTCCGTATCACGCATATCCCCACGGGCGTCGTCGTGGCCTGCCAGATGGAGCGCAGCCAGCACAAGAACCGCGAAATGGCCATGAAGATGTTGCGTTCGAAACTCTACGATCTGGAAATGCAGAAGCGGCGCGAAGAATCGGACAAGCTCGACGAAACGAAGATGGACATCTCCTTCGGCAGCCAGATTCGCTCATACATCATGCAGCCGTATCGATTGATCAAAGACCATCGCACCAAGTTCTCCGTGGGTGACGTCGACCGCGTCCTCGATGGCGACCTGGACCCCTTCATCCGCTCCTACCTGATGGCCAAAAAGACCAAAGGCAAGCTAGACATTCAGGCCGACGACACCGACGATGCAGCGTAAGCTGTAGTCGTGAACTACCAAACCCTCAAATCCGAGCAGGGCTTGCCCATCAAGGCATGGGTGAAGGGCGTGCCGCTCGAAGACGCGGCGCGGAAACAGCTCATCAATGTGTCCCAACTGCCGTTCATCTTCAAATGGGTTGCAGCCATGCCCGATGTGCATTGGGGAATTGGAGCGACCGTTGGCAGTGTGATTCCCACGAAAGGCGCCATCATTCCCGCGGCGGTTGGCGTCGATATCGGTTGCGGGATGATGGCGGTACAGACCGACTTGAACGCTCGCGATTTGCCGGACAATCTCCACACTATACGCACTGCCATCGAGGAAGCCGTCCCGCACGGCCGCACACACGGCGGCGGCAAAGGCGACGTGGGCGCTTGGCGAATCATCCCTGGACACAACCTGAGCGCCTGGGGCGAGAACCTGAAGGGGCGCTACGAAGCCATTCTCGAGAAACATCCGAAACTCGATCGAGGCAACCACGCGAATCACTTGGGCACGCTTGGCACCGGAAATCATTTCATCGAGGTGTGCCTGGACGAATCGGACATGGTTTGGTTCATGCTCCACAGCGGCTCGCGCGGCGTGGGCAATCGCATGGGCACGTACTTCATTGAGCTGGCCAAGAAAGATATGGGGCGCCTGCTGGGCAATCTGCCGGATAAAGACCTGGCCTATCTCGAAGAGGGAAGCGAGCATTTTTACGACTACGTCGAAGCAGTGGAATGGGCGCAGGACTTCGCGCGCACGAATCGTGACCTGATGATGGAGCAGATTGTCACGGCGGTTCGCGACTGTGGCGAAGTGCGGCCTTTCACCGCGCACATGCAGGCTATCAATTGCCATCATAATTATGTCTCGCGCGAGCGTCACTACGGCCAGAACATTTTCGTGACTCGCAAGGGCGCCGTGCGGGCACAGGAAGGCGACATGGGCATCATTCCTGGAAGTATGGGCGCGCGCTCCTTTATCGTCCGCGGAAAAGGGAATCCGGAGAGCTTCATGAGCTGCAGCCATGGGGCTGGCCGAGCCATGTCCAGAGGCGAGGCAAAGCGCCGATTCACCGTGGAAGACCACAAGCGCATGACGCAAGGTGTGGAATGCCGCAAGGACGCCGACGTAATCGACGAAACCCCTGCCGCCTATAAATCCATCGAAGCAGTGATGGCCGCGCAGACCGACCTAGTGGAGATTGTACACACCCTCCATCAAGTGGTCTGTGTTAAAGGGTAGTCTCCATCTTCGGGGTGCATCTTCTGCTACTTAGTGAAAAATCATTCCACTCAATGCCTCCATTTGCCGTTCGCTGCGGCTGTAAGCCTCAGATAATCAATAGGTTGTTTCGTCGCTTCGGCGATGGTACTCTTGCTTAGAGTCATTCCGCGAGTTCCAGGAATTTGGGCAGTTGGGGTGTATTCCTCAGGTTTGCCCGTTAAGACAAGCTGATAGGAGAGATGTTTTGAGCGATTCAAAGAGGAATTTCTTGTTTACGTCCGAATCGGTGACCGAAGGCCACCCGGACAAGATTGCCGACCAGATATCCGATTCGGTGCTGGACGAAGTGATGCGCCAAGACCCCAAGGGGCGCGTGGCCTGCGAAACTCTGGTCACTACGGGATTAGTAGTGGTTTCCGGAGAAATCACCACCAGCGCGCACGTCGATTACGACGAAGTGGTTCGGAAGACCGTTCATGACGTCGGTTACAACGATGCGCGATTCGGTTTTGATTCCAACACCTGCGCGGTTATCTGCACCGTGAAGCGCCAGTCGCCAGACATTGCCATGGGGGTAGACACAGGCGGCGCGGGCGACCAAGGCTTGATGTTCGGCTACGCCTGCAATGAGACGGAAGAGCTGATGCCCATGCCGATCCAGTTAGCCCACCGCCTCACGCAGCGCCTTTCCGAAGTCCGCAAGAGCAAGAAACTCCCCTTCCTCCGTCCCGATGGAAAATCCCAAGTCACGGTAGAGTATCGCGATGGAAAGCCTGCCCGTGTTGAATGCGTGGTTGTTTCCACGCAGCACAGCGATGAGGTGTCCAACGAAGAACTGCGCGATGCGGTGATGGAACACGTTATCAAGGCGATCATCCCCGCCAACATGCTGGACTCAAAGACCAAATTTCACATTAACCCGACGGGGCGCTTCGTCATCGGCGGCCCGATGGGCGACGCCGGCCTGACCGGGCGAAAGATCATCGTGGACACTTACGGCGGCTATAGCCGTCACGGTGGCGGTGCGTTCTCCGGCAAGGACCCCTCGAAAGTGGACCGCTCCGCGTGCTACATGGCTCGCTACATCGCGAAGAACATTGTCGCGGCTGGTTTGGCTTCACGTGCGGAAGTTCAGTTGGCTTACGCTATTGGCGTGGCCGAGCCGGTCTCCGTCATGGTAGACACCTTTGGCACTGCCACAATTCCTGAAGAAAAGATCACGCAACTTGTCCGCGAGCATTTTTCGCTGACCCCCAAGGCGATCATCGAAACGCTCGATCTTCGCCGCCCCGTCTACAAGCCCACCGCTGCCTATGGTCATTTTGGCCGGACTGGTGCAGGATTCACTTGGGAACGCACCGATCGCGCTGACGCCCTGCGCAAGGCCGCTGCCTCGGCCGGCGTTGCCGAAGTGGCAGCTCGCCGCTAGGGCGCAGCATAACTTTGTCGCAGGTCCCCACGTTTTGTGGGCCTGCACTAATCGCAAGTGTCTCCGCTTGCAATTCAGGTCACCGGAGTTGTAACAGGTCGCATCGAGTTTCAAATAAACAAGAATGAGGAGAGCAAGAAATGGCTACGGCGGAACTGAAAAAGGGTGATGTAAAAGATATCGGCCTGGCCGATGCGGGCAAGCGCAAGATCGAATGGGCAGCCCAGCAGATGCCTGTGCTGCAACTGATCCGCAAGCGCTTCATCAAGGAACAGCCACTCAAGGGCCTGCGCGTTTCCGCTTGTCTCCACGTTACCAGCGAAACTGCCAACCTGATGATCACGCTTCGCGACGGCGGTGCGGATGCCGTGCTCTGCGCTTCGAACCCGCTTTCTACTCAGGACGAAGTGGCCGCGTCCCTAAACCGCGACTTTGGCATTCCTACCTACGCCATCAAGGGCGAGGACAACAACACCTACTATCAACACCTTCAAGCCGCCCTCGAACACAAACCGCAATTTACGATGGATGATGGCTGTGACCTCGTCACCATGCTGCTCACCAAGCGACAGGACCTCGTCGCCAACGTCATTGCCGGAACCGAGGAAACCACCACGGGCGTGATTCGCCTGCGTGCCATGTCCAAGGACGGCACTTTGAAGTACCCCATCATTGCCGTCAACGACGCCATGACCAAGCACTTCTTCGACAACCGTTACGGCACGGGACAATCCACCCTCGATGGCGTTATTCGTGCCACCAACGTGCTGATCGCCGGCTTGAAGGTGGTTATCGCTGGCTACGGCTGGTGCGGCCGCGGGGCGGCTATGCGCGCCAAGGGGCTGGGCGCGGATGTGATCATTACGGAGATAGATCCGGTGAAGGGAATTGAAGCCGTCATGGATGGCTTTCGCGTGATGCCGATGGCCGATGCCGCCAAGGAAGGCGACATTTTCATCACCGTCACCGGAAACAAGAACGTCATTCGCCGCGAGCATTTCGAAGCGATGAAGAGCGGCGCGATCGTGTGCAATTCTGGTCACTTCAACGTCGAAATCGAACTGCCCGCGCTCGAAGCTCTTTCCGCCGGCAAGAAGGAAGTGCGTCCGTTGGTGGACGAGTTCCAACTCAAGGACGGCCGCAAGATTTATCTGATTGCCGAAGGCCGCCTCGTCAACCTGGCAACGGCCGAAGGGCATCCTGCGTCGGTCATGGACATGAGCTTCGCCAACCAGTCGCTTTCTGCCGAATACCTAGTGAAGCACCACAACGAGCTGAAGCCGCAAGTCTACGTCGTTCCGGAGCATCTCGACCGTGAAATCGCGCGCCTGAAGCTGGAATCCATGGGCCATCGCCTGGATAAGCTCACCGCCGAACAAGAGCAGTATCTGGCCTCCTGGCAGGAAGGCACTTGATCCACTCCTCCGATCCGTCATTCTGAGCGAAGCGAAGAATCTCTCCTCGCCCATCGCTCAGACCATTCCGCAAGCCATGGTATCTTTAATGGGGCGCCTTGAAAGATCTGGGCGCCCCTTAGTTTTGGTGGGAATGGAACCATGTGGGACTTTTGTGGACACTCGCTTGAGGTAGCACGCCTTCGCGGCGCTCCGTATGCCGATGTGCGCGTGATGCACCTGCGGCAGCGCGACTTGACGACCAAGAGCGGACGCGTCGGCACGCTGGGCCAGAACGAATCTATTGGACTGGGAATCCGCGTTGTAGCGAATGGCGCCTGGGGATTTGCATCCACGGATCAGTTGACGCGCGAAGGAGTTGCCGCATGCGCCGCGCAAGCGGTAGCCATTGCGCGTTCTTCGGCTCTTGCAAAGAAGGAAAACGTACAATTGGTGCCTGAAGGCACCTATGTAGACAGTTGGCAAGGGCCGTGCCTGAAAGACCCCTTCGAAATTCCGCTGGAAACGCAACTCGAGCTGCTGCTTGCCGCGGACGCGGCCATGCGCAAGGTGAAAGGTGTAACGCTGTCCGAAACGGACATGCAATTCCGCAAGATCGACACGTGGTTCGCCTCCAGCAGCGGTTCCAAGATTCATCAGCGGCGTTTCTTGTCCGGCTGCGGCATCGTCGCCACTTCTTTTCAGGGTGAAGCCATCCAGAAGCGCTCGTATCCCAACAGTTTTGGCGGGCAACACGTTCTGGGCGGCTACGAGCTGATTGAATCGATGGAACTGCTCCATCATGCGCCGCGCGTGGGCGAAGAAGCAGTGGCGCTGCACTCCGCGGCACAGTGCCCCGAAAAGACGGGCACCTTGATTCTCGGCGGCAGCCAGCTTGGCCTGCAGATTCACGAATCCATCGGCCATCCCATAGAGCTTGATCGTGTTCTCGGCCAGGAAGCTAACTTTGCCGGCACCAGTTTTCTGACGCTGGATAAGCTGCACAACCTCCGATACGCCTCGCCGATTGTCAACGTTGTTGCCGATGCGCGCATTGCTCATGGCGCGGGCCTGGGCTCGTTTGCCTACGACGACGAGGGCGTTCCAGCCCAACGCATCGATGTCATCAAGGATGGTGAATTCACCGGCTATCTTTCCAGCCGCGAAACCGCGCATCTGGTCGGATTGCCTCGCTCCGGCGGCACCATGCGCACCGAAAGTTGGAATCGCCTGCCGATGATTCGCATGACCAACGTCAGCATTCTTCCCGGAAGTTGGACTCTTGATAATCTCATCGCCGATACCGACGACGGCATCTTTATGGACACCAATCGCTCCTGGTCCATTGACGACAGGCGCTACCAGTTTCAGTTCTCCACGGAAATCGCTTGGGAAATTAAGGGCGGCAAGAGATCGCGGATGCTGAAAAATCCCAGCTACAGCGGAATCACTACGGAGTTCTGGAATTCCTGCGACGCCATCACAAATGCGCACAATTGGGTCCTGTGGGGCACCCCGAATTGCGGCAAGGGCCAGCCCATGCAGGTGATGGGCACGGGGCACGGAGCTTCGCCCGCGCGGTTTCGCAACGTGAAAATCGGCATGGCCTTCTCCAACCAATGAGCCCAATGAAAACCCGACGTAGCTCCAAACACTTCTCGCCTGTAGCTGCGGTTTTGCGGCCTGAACGGCAGTTGCACCAAATTGGCGCAACCGTCCTGCGTTTGGCAAAAGAACGCGGAGTTCCTGAAACGGAAGTTCACGTCGACGAGTCGATTTATGCGCTGACTCGTTTTGCGAACAACGCCATCCACCAGCACGTTGCGGAACAAGGCTTGGTCGTCTCGGTTCGAACGGTTGTCGATGGCCGCACCGCTCGCGTCACCACCAACCGCGTCGACGAAAACGCCCTGCGTGCAGCCATTGACGATTGCCTCTCGCTTGCTTCGAATCAGCCCAAGGACCCCCAACTCCTGCCGATGTCCGGCAAGCAGAAATATCGGGTGGTTCACCGCTTCCAGCCTGCAACAGCTGCTCTTACCGCGGAAGAGCGCGCTCGCGCCGTAAAAGGCGCATGCCAGTTGGCGGAGAAGCACAGCCAGATGGCGGCGGGAATCTTCTCCAGCGGCCAGAGCCAGAGCGTCCTGGTTAATTCGCGTGGCCTGACGGCCGCTTACCGTCAGGCGAACGCCACTTTCTCGATCACCATGCAACAAGGCTCGGCCGCAAGTTGGGCCAAGGCCAATTCCGGGGATGTTCGGCAGTTCGATCCGCTGGAACTGGCGAAGGTCGCGAGCGACAAAGCAGCCCGCGCCGAGAGTCCGGCGGAACTGGAGCCGGGAAAGTACACCGTTATTCTGGAACCCGCTGCTGTTCTCGACTTGGTTGGTTTCCTGTTCTACGACTTTGCCGCTACGGCCGTGGCAGACAAGCGCTCTTGCTTCTCCGGCCGCGTCGGCAAGGCACTCCTCGGGAAGAACATCACCATTGCCGACGATGTTTACGATCCACACCAGCTCGGTGCGCCGTTCGATGGAGAGGGCGTACCCCGACAAAGGGTCGTGCTAGTGGATCGTGGCATAGTCAAGAGCCTCGTCTATTCCCGGTGTTCGGCCAAGCAGGCTCACACCAAGCCCACCGGCCACGGCTTTGCTCTCCCCAATGAATATGGGGAAGCGCCCATGAACCTGGTCGTGGGAGGCGGCAAGACCTCGATAGAAGAGATGATTGCCTCCACCGACCGGGGCTTATTGGTTACCCGCCTCTGGTATATCCGCGAAGTGGACCCTTACGAGAAGATCATGACGGGCATGACCCGCGACGGCCTATTCCGGATTGAGAAGGGCAAAATCGTGGGCGCTGCCAGGAATTTCCGATTCAACCAATCGGTCCTGGAAATGCTACGGAATGTGGAATCCCTTGGCCCAGCCCAGCGGGCGACTGGGGAAGAGGCCTTCGAAATGGTTGTTCCACCAATGAAAGTCCGCAATTTCAACTTCAGCGAAGTCACGAAGTTTTAATATAGTTAGCTCCCCATCTGCCCCCAGAAAACAGATGCATTCCAGAAAAATTCTGCATTGTACATTCGGCGGCTTGGACACTATTAAACTAATATGAGTAGTTCTCCACACCGGACATCCAGGCCAAGCTATCCCAACTGGGGACACCCAGACCATGACGCCTGCGGCACTGGTTTTATCGCGCAACTGGGCGGTCCACCCACGCACGAAATCCTGAGTTATTCCCTGCAAGCCTTGGAGCGCCTGACCCATCGCGGCGGGGTCGATGCGGATGGTGCCAGCGGAGACGGTGCGGGACTATTGACCAGTCTTCCCGTCGGTTTCTTCCGGGCGCGTGCCGCGGAAGAGAAGATTTCCGTAGACGAGATCTTCGGCGTGGGCATGCTCTTTGCCCCTCCTACCCGTGTGGCGGATGCGCGCACGGCCATCGAAGATTCCATCGGCAGAAGTAAGCTGCGTTTACTGGGCTGGCGCCGCGTGCCCACGAATCCGAATGCGCTGGGTCAGCGGGCCTTTGAGACTATGCCGGAAATTTGGCAGTTCTTCATCGAGCCGGCCAGCGCGCGCAATTCCACGCCGAATTTTGCCGCCAAATTTGAACGCGCCCTGGCCCTCTTGCGCAAGCGCGCGGAAGGTGTTCTTCCGGAGCGCTGCTACATTTGCTCGCTCTCTTCGCGGACCGTGGTTTACAAGGGATTGCTGACCCCGTGGCAATTTCCCCGCTTCTATGAGGACTTGCGGAGCAGCGACTTTGCAGTCCGGTTCGCCATTTTCCATCAGCGCTATTCCACTAACACGGAGCCGTCCTGGCAGCTTGCTCAGCCGTTTCGTTACGTGGCGCACAACGGTGAAATCAACACGGTCATAAGCAACCGCCGTTGGCTGCGGGCTCGCGAACGCGAAATTCGCCGGCGTATTGGCGTAGGGAAGTGGTTCAAGCTGCTCGAAGAAAACGTCAGCGACTCCGCCAGTTTCGACAATGCTCTGGAGTTGAAGCTTCTTGAAGGAAAGAGCGTGGAGACGGCGATGCTTGCGCTTGTTCCGCCTGCTTTCTCCCAGGATCCTTTCCTTTCGCCCGATGTGCGTGCCGCACTCGAAGCGTTGTCGCGGGAAGGTGAACCGTGGGACGGTCCCGCGGCGCTCGTCTTCAGCGACGGGGTTTCTGTAGGTGTAAAGCTGGACCGCAACGGCCTGCGCCCTATGCGCTATACCGTGACCCACGATGGCCTGGTGATTGCCGGCTCGGAAACCGGCTTGCTAGACCTGGAAGAGTCGCGCATCGCGGAGCGGCATCGACTTGGCCCCGGAGAGATTCTCCTGGCGACTCCCCGAATTGGATCCTTGCTGCGTTGGCGGGAACTCCTGAAAAATGTCACTGCGGAAATTCCGCATAAGACCCTCACCCGCGCCAGTGTTCTACGGTTGGAGGGTTCCTCCCAGCCGGCGCCCGTCGTTCATCCGAAGCGTGTTGCAGCTGCGGCCGGCTGGTCGGACGATCAATACAAAATCCTCTTCCGCCCGCTCCTGACGGGCAAAGAAGCGGACTGGAGCATGGGAGACGACGCGCCTCCGGCCTTCCTTTCGGCCATGCATCGTCCCTTGTGGGATTACTGCAAGCAACGCTTTGCTCAGGTCACGAATCCGCCGATCGATCCCTTGCGTGAATCGCATGTGATGTCGCTGGAAGTCCCGCTGGGCAGCGGACACTTCCTCGCCAGCCCAATCCTGAGCTCTGCGGAACTGACTTCGCTGATTGCCGAGCTGTTTCCAGTGCAGACCATCGACTTTACCTTCTCTTCCACCCTGGGAGTTCCGGGTGCGCGCCGCAGTTTGACTCAGTGCAAAACTACCCCTCTGAGTGGCGGCGAGCGCCCGGGGCTCCTCCTCCTGTCCGATCGCGGAATTGGCCCGGAGCGGGCGGCTTTGCCTGCCCTGCTTGCCGCCGCCAGCGCCTGGAAGAGCCTCGTCCATCAAGGATGGGCAGATATTCCGCTGGTCGTCGAAAGCGCCCAGATCTATGAAACTCACCACGTCGCCATGCTATTGGCGGCGGGCGCCAGCGCCGTGGTGCCGTATCTCGCTGAGGAGTTCGCCGAGAGGGAAGAACCCGGCGGATTCGACCGAGTCCGCAAGGGGATATTGGCCGGCCTCCGCAAAGTCTTGGCGCGCATGGGCATTTCCACGCTTGCCAGCTACCGCAACAGCCACCTTTTTGAATTGCTAGGCCTGGACGAGGACATTTGCCGCCAGTATTTTGAGGACGCCGCCCGCTATCCCGGCACCAAGACTCTCGATGCGCTTTTGCAGGACTATCTCCACATGCACGCCGACGGATACGCCGGTGCGAGCGAGGACCTTGCGGACCATGGTCTGTATCGTTTCCGAAAGGGCGCAGAGCTTCACGCCACATCGCCGGAACTCGTTCGCCGGATGCATGCACACGTGCGCAAGCCGGACCAGGGCAATTTCAGCGCCTATGAGCAGTTGGCCAAGGCCGAAGGCCCGACGTTCCTCCGTGATCTGCTCGAAATGTTGCCGGAGCAGCCTGTTTCTTTGGATGAAGTCGAGCCGCTCGAATCCATACTGGCGCGTTTCAGCACACAGGCCATGTCGCTTGGTTCGCTAAGTCCGGAAGCGCACAAGACCCTTTCCATTGCGATGAATCAGTTGGGCGGGCGCAGCAATACCGGCGAAGGTGGCGAGGACAGCGATCTATATAAAGTGCCCGGATCGTCAAGCAAGATCAAGCAAGTTGCCTCCGGGCGGTTCGGCGTAACAGCGGAATATCTGGTCCGCGCCGAAGAACTCGAAATCAAGATGGCTCAGGGCTCCAAGCCCGGCGAAGGTGGGCAGCTCCCCGCGCGCAAAGTGACGGAGTACATTGCGCGTATCCGGCACGCGACACCTGGCACGCCGCTGATTTCTCCCCCGCCGCACCACGATATCTACAGCATTGAAGACCTCGCGCAGTTGATTCATGACTTGCGCGCCGTCAACCCCCAGGCGCGGATCGGCGTGAAGCTGGTTTCCGGCACAGGCGTCGGCGTTATCGCTGCCGGCGTGGCCAAGGCCGGCGCAGACGTAATCACCATCAGTGGTCACAATGGCGGAACGGGATCGTCGCCGCTGACCTCGATCAAGAACACCGGGCTGCCCTGGGAAATAGGCCTTCGTGAAACTCACGAGACCCTGCTCCGCGCGGGATTGCGCTCCCGCGTTAAGCTTCGCGTTGATGGCGGTCTGCGCTTTTCGCGCGACGTCCTCATCGGAGCGACACTCGGCGCGGATGAATTCGGCTTCGGTACCGCCGCCCTTGTGGCCATTGGCTGCGTGATGGCGCGCCAGTGTCATCTGAACACCTGCCCGGTTGGCATTGCGACGCAGGATGAGACCCTGCGCACGCGTTTCAACGGCAAGCCCGAAATGGTGGTCGCGTTCTTCCGGTCCCTGGCTGAAGAAATTCGCAAGGGCCTTGCCGATCTCGGCGTCCGCTCACTAACGGAGCTTCGCGGCTGGTACGATCGCCTGGAAACGCAGTCCGGTCTCGATGCCTTGCTGGTCATCCCCGTTTCCAAGCCAGGGCGCGTGCTTCCGCAGCAATCCTCGGTTCTGGATGGCGGCGTCGAGGAGACAGAACTTTCTTTCGAGCACCCGCAACCAGTTGGCTTGGGCTCGACGGCAATCCACAATTATCATCGCAGCATCGGTGCGCACTTCAGTGGCGAACGAATGAGTGAGCGCCTTCAGCAGAAGGAAGCTCCGGCCAGCACTCGCGAATTTCGCGGCGCCGCGGGGCAGAGTTTCGGCGCGTTCCTGACTACCGGACTTACTTTGAAACTCACCGGCGAAGCCAACGACTATGTCGGCAAAGGACTCTCCGGAGGGACGATTGTCATTCGCGCCGGCCATCACGCTTCCAAGCGGGGAGACGTTCTCGCAGGCAACACCGTTCTCTATGGCGCAACCGCAGGCCAACTCTATATTGGGGGGCAGGCGGGTGAGCGCTTCGCGGTGCGCAACAGCGGCGCAGTAGCCGTCGTCGAAGGCCTGGGCCAGCACGGCTGCGAATACATGACCGGCGGAATTGTGGCCGTCCTCGGTCCCCTCGGATTGAATTTTGGCTCGGGCATGACCGGCGGGCTCGCCTACATCCTGCGCAACGAGATGGAGCACGTCCTCAATCTGGAGTTTGTGCAGGCGCACGAACTCGAAGAAGAGGAGGAGAGCAACCTGCGCCGCCTGCTGGAATCCCATGTTGCCTTGACGGATAGTCCGGTCGCCTCGCGCCTCCTTGCGCGTAGCAGTTTCTTGCCTTTTGTGCGCGTTCAGCCCATTCATTTCCAGGGAACGGTGCAGACGGCCTGGAAGGCGATACCCGCCAGCGTACTGGATACGATCCCGTTAGAGACCACCCAGTTTCTTGGTATTGGTGAGAGCCCCGCGCCCCACTATGCCTGATCCGCCGGGAACTTCACTTTTCCCTAACAACAATTCCGTTATACTCTTACGCGAAAGCGAGTGTTGAGCCTATGGACTTTGACCAACTAACTACGTTTGTGCAAGTGGCCAAGCTCAAGAGCTTCTCAAAGGCGGGCCAAAAGGTATTTCGCTCCCAATCGGCAGTGAGCGCGCAAATCCGTCAACTGGAACAGGCCTATCACGCCAAGCTGCTGGATCGCTCGGCAAAGTCCGTCGAGCTGACCCCGGCCGGCGAGGTTCTGTTCGAATTTGCGGAACGGTTGTTGCGCTTGCGCGACGAATCCATGCAGGTGGTGGCAGACCGCGGCAATGTGGTGCAAGGGCCGGTGACGTTTGGCGCAAATGAAGCCACTTGTCTCTACTTGTTACCGGATATTCTCGCTGAGTTTCAGCGGCGCTATCCGTTAGTGCACATCAGCATCTACCGCAATTTCAGCCATAAGATTCTGCAGCGTTTGGAAGAAGGTTCGTTGGACCTTGGCATTGTCACACTACCGGTAAAATCGCCGAACCTGAAAATGCACATCATCAATCGCGACCGTCTGCGGTTCTTTGTCAGTTCCAAGAATCCGCTGGCCCAGCGAAGCCATGTCACCCTGGACGAAATCGCGGCCGCTCCGCTCATTTTTCCGAAGACGGGCTACACGCGGCAAGTTCTCGACAAACTTTTCCGTCCCCATCGTTCGCGCCTCCGCATCAGCATGGAGCTGCCTAGTATCGGGATGATCAAGACATTCGTCGCGGCTGACGTGGGAATCTCGATCATCAGCGAGAGTTTTGCGCGTGATCAGGTGAAGAGCGGGGAAGTGAAATTGCTCAATGTGGAAGGCGTTGACCTTTATCGGGAGCTGGCGCTGGTTTACCGGCGAGACCGCAGCTTGCCGCGCGCCGTCCAGTCCTTGATTACGATGATTCGGGAGAGTCGCAAGCTACAGGAATCCGCAGCGGCGAGTTAGAATCTGCTGCGGATCACTTCATATTGAAATTCAGGCTGGAGATCGCCCGTGCGATCACATTCTCCTGAATCTGGATTAAGTCCGTGTCTGCAAAAGTCATTCCGAGTACCGTCAGGTATTCGCCGTTGTGTGTGACGACGGATAGTGTCCCCGACCAGTCATGGTCATCCGCCTTGCCGCGATACCGGTATTCCACAGCAGGCTGTCCGCCTACGACCGTTTTCCGCTCGGAGATAAGCCGGTAGTTGTCATACACGTCGTGGAGCCGTTCCTCAACGCTCCCTGCAGCTTTTTCCAGAGAGTCCTTCGTCTTTTCGTGCCCTACCACCAGCAGCGTCGATTCGTCGTTCGTCCCCATGGCGACGATGGCGTTCGGTAACGTTTGTCCCGCGCCGTCAATGATCTGCCAGCTCGGAGCCTTATACATGCGGAATGCGTATTGATGATTGATGTAGAGATTGCCTTGAATCTCTTCTGGATTCACCAGAGGCTCTTCCTTGGGTGGCAGCGGAGGCGGAGTCGCGGCCGCCAGTGAAGCTTTTGGAGTTGCGGTCGTGGTCTTTAAAGCTGGCGCGTTTGTATCTGTTGCGGACTTGCGGGCTGCGGGAATCTCTGGTCGCGCACTGGTGTTCATCAGAATAGCAGTGGCTTTTTCCTTCTTGATCTGTTCCGCAGTCGGCGTTGGCTTGGCCTCAATTGTCTCACTTGGTTTTGGACTTGGCTCAACCTTTGCTGCCTCGGGCTGCGCCGCCGAATCGGGGATAATCGAAGCGATTTTGTCTTTTTCGACCAACACGTAGCCGTAGTCGGTCTTGACCTTGAACATGTTGTCTTCGTAGCCGACGATCACGCCGTACAGCTTCTTCCCATCCTTCAAGCGGATCTCGTCCGCACGGACCGTAGTGGCGCACAGAACGGCGGAAGCCAGAATCGTCAGGCCCAGGGAGAGTCTTTGGAGGCTGGTCGTGCTCATGGGGAAAGTATGCGGCTGGCGGGCACTGCCCGCAAGACTCACCCAGGCGGGGGTGTCCGGCGAGCCACCTCCATGAGAATGGTGGCGATTCGGCGCACGACTCGCTCCAGTTCGGCCAGCGCGGCATCCAGCCTGATACGCACCTGCTCGGGCAGCCTGGCGTGCGTTTGCTGCAAAGCCAGCGCTTCTGCCAGCAGGCGCAGGTCTCTCCGGTGGCGCGGATTCAGCCGCTCCCATAGGCGGCGCTTGTCGCTTCGATTCCGTCCCAGCCATGCCTCGCAGCTCTGTGCCGGACGGCCCGTCTGTGGCTCGGTGACCTGCTCGGCTTTTTGTGTAGGTCGGATCATGTATCAAATGGAGGTCACTAGTGACCGGCGATCAGCGATCAGTAATCAGATATCGGATAGCAGAAACCAGGAATCGATCTCGCCGTGATGAAATTCTGTTTTCTCCCGCTTCCTGACATCTGATCTCTGATATCTGTTATCCGCTCCGTTGCTTCTGACTACCAACTACCAACTCCCGACTTCTGACTTCCGACTACCGACTTCTTTACTCTTGCAACCGTTCCAACATCTCCCCATTAATGTGCTCGCCATCCTGCACGATGCCTGTCACGCGCATGGCCCGTGTCTCGTACACCAGCCCGCCATATTTGTCGTACGCATCAGGGAAGAGAATCACTTCGAACAGCCCACGCTGGTCTTCCAGCGTCACGAACATCATGTTGCGGTAATTCTTCGTGCCGACGTGCCGGTAGGTCACCACCCAACCGCATAGCGTGACGCGCTTGCCGTGCAGTTTCGCCAATTCGTCGCTCCAGGTCTCTCCATTTCTGGGCAAGAAGTCCAGCGGATGGCCGCTAACGCAGACCTCCAAGATTTCCCGCTCGTAGCGCAATTTCTGTTGTTTCGTGTACTCCCCCGTGTTCACCTCCTGCATCGCCAGCGCGATGGAATCGTCGCGATCCATTTCCACAAAAAGTGTCGCCGGTGTTCCGGCAGCCGCCGTTGCCGCGGCGCAAACCGCGCGTACTGCCTGATGTGTATGCTGTCCTTTCGCCTGCAGAAGATTCCACTGCCACAGCAGCGCTGGACGCGTCATGCCGCACACATCCTCGAACGCGCCGCATTTGATCAGTGCCTCCACTTCATCCCGCTCTGCTGGCACACGCGCAAGAAAATCTTCCAAAGAGCGAAACGGCCCTTGTGTTTCGCGCGTTCGCAGAATTGCCAGGATCGTTTCCACCCGCAATCCTCTTACTTGCATCAGTCCCACGCGCAGCGCACTTGCCTTTGTCGGGCCTGCCTTCTGCTTGTCCTGAGTCAAGAAGTAAGGCGGGCCGTTCTTGCTGTTCGTCTCTGGTGTTTCCGCGGTGTATTCCATCCGCGAATGATTCACCGACGGCAGCCGCACCGCAATCGCCCAGCGTTTCGCTTCCTCCACATATGCCGACACGTGATAGAACCCTGCCCCTGCGCTGCACATGGCCGCCAGAAATTCTGTCGTGTGATGGGTCTTCAGATAGGTCATGCGGTAGGAAATGTCCGCATAGGTGGCCGAATGCGCTTTGCAGAACCCGAAGCCTGCGAACTTTTCCACCATCATCCACGCCTCTTCGCGTGCCGCTCCTTTCAAACCCATCTGTTCCGCTGCTTTCAGGAATTTCCCGCGCAGCCGCTCGCGTTCGCGCCGCCCGGAAAATTTCGCCGCAGACCGCCGCACGATGTCCGCCTCCGCCAGCGACATGCTTCCCACCGCCTGCGCGATCTGCATGACCTGCTCCTGGTAGATGCACACGCCCAATGTGTTGCCGAGAATGGGTTCCAGCGATTCGTGCGCATAGACCACAGGTTCTTTTCCGCGCAGCCGCTTCAGGAAAAGTTCTTTCGAACCGTATTCAGAAGCCCCCGGCCGGATGAGCGCCAGCGCCATCGCAATTTCCTCCAGTCTGCGTGCCTTCATCGCGTGCAGCAGTCCGCGCATCCCGGGTGACTCAATCTGAAAAACGCCCATGGTACTGCCTGCGGCGATCACGTCGCACGTGGCCGGATCGTTTTCCGGTATCGCCGCAAAATCGATGGTCCGCGCCCTCGGGCAGGGCGTCACCCCATCCGCAGCCACGGAAGAAGTGGCGAGCAACCCTTCGGCTACATCCTTTACTTCCTTTACCTCATCTGCTTCAGCTGCGTTCAGGGTAAGCGAGTTGTGGGAGGCGAAAGAGGAGAGCGTTTCGCCGAGTTTTTCTTCTTCCTCTCTCTCCTTTGCCTCCTTCACTTCCTTTGCTTCCTGTTTCTCGCCACTCGTCACTCGCCACTCGCCACTTTTTTCAACGTTGTCCAACGCCAGCGCCATCGTCGTCAGCCCGCGCTGTCCCAGCAAATCCATCTTGATCAGCCCGAGCGCCTCGATCGCATTCATGTCGTACTGCGTCACCACGATTCCTTTCGTTGCCCGCTCCAGCGGCGCCAGACGCGTCAGCGGCCGCGCAGAAATCACGGTCCCGCATGGGTGAATCCCTAGGTGCCGCGGCGCATCGTCCAACCGCAGCGCGACTTGGAGAATCGTTTTCCAGGGTTCGTCATTCACCGGCAGATTGCGGCACTGCGGCAGGCTCTCGATGGCGTCGAGGATCTCCCGCACTGGACGATGCGGCAGCCGCTTGGTGAAGAAATTCACTTCGCCGGGCGGCACGCCAAACACTTTGGCGATTTCGCGTATCGCCAGCCGCGCGTGCATGGTGATGAAGCTGCCGATCATGGCCACATGCTCCGCGCCCCAGCGGTCGTATACGTATTCGAGCAATTCGTCACGCCGCGCCCCGCAAATATCGATATCGATGTCCGGGCAGTCTCCGCGCTGTACGTTCAGAAAGCGCTCGAAATACAAGCCCCAGCGCAGCGGACACACGCAGGAAATGCCAAGGCAATACAGCACCATCGAACTCGCTGCCGACCCGCGCGCCACCGCCGGTATTCCGCGTCGCTTGGCTTCCTCGACGATGTCCCACACCAGCAGGAAGTAGGGAGCCAAACCCCATTTATCGATGACCTCCAGTTCGCGGGCCAGGCGCGTAAGCACTTCCGGCCGCAGCGGCTTGTAGAGCTTTTGCGCGCCTTCAAAGGTCAACTTCGACAAATAAGAAAATGGAGATTCGCCCGCCGGTACGGGAAATTCCGGCAAAATCAACTTATTCAGCTCGAGTTCCAGGTTGCAGCGGTCCGCAATTTCCAGTGTGTTGCGCAGCAATTCTGGATGATCCGGAAAAAGTTTTTGCATCTCCGTGGCCGGTTTGAACCACGCTTCGGCTGTGGTGATTTCGGGAATGGCCACGGTGGTCAACAAACTGCTTGTGCGGACGGCGTTCACCGCCCGATGGTGCAGATGCTCTTCCGGCTTCAGGAAATGCACATTGTTGGTGGCCACCAGCGGAATGTTCATCTCTCGCCCGAGCCGCTCCGCCTCTCGCAAGACCCGCCCATCCCCCGGCGAAAGATGCTGCACCTCGATGTACAGCCTGTCTCCAAAGATCGATTTAAGACGAGCCACAAAGTCCATGGCTCGTGACCCGTTATCTGCGCTTGTGTGGCGGATGACTGTGGACTGTCGGCTATCGGCTGGTGGTTGTCGGCTGCCGAAAATGCTCCTCGCCGGCCACAGTCCAATCACGCCTGCGCTGTGCGCCGCCAATTCCTCTGTCGTGACCGGGCGCCCCGCGTCCTCCGCAAACGTTTCCTGGCCCAGCCGCAACTCGCCCAAATGTCGCAGCGTCGTCAACTGGCACAGATTGCTGTACCCTGCCGCATCCGCCGCCAGCAGCACCATCGGCACGCTGCTCGTGTCCTTTGCCTCCTTTACTTCCTTCACCTCCTTTACTTCCTGTTTTTCGCTACTTCCTACATCCAGCACCACGCCAATAATCGGCTTCACGCCCGCGTCTTTCGCCTTCTGAAAAAATGGCACCGCGGCATACATCCCGTTCGTATCCGTTAGCGCCACGGCAGGCATTTTCTGCTCCGCCGCCGCGGCAATGATCTCTTCAGGAGGGTTCACTCCCCGCAGGAACGAGTAATGGCTGTGACAATGCAAGTGCACGAACATGGGGCGACCTGTGGACTTTCGTTTCTATGGCAGAGAAGTAGGAAGGAAGTGAAAAACTGCTTAATCAGCTTGCCCAATTGGTGACAATTGGTTTGGGCCAACCGAACACGCGTGCCTCAAGGCAATCCCATGACCTGTTCGGCGGTCTCGCTAGGGATCTGGGTTATCGAGATGTCATCCGTAAGGTGGAAATGTTCAACCGGTGGGTATGCCTCAATTACGTCGTAATTTGCAGTCTGCAATGCTTGGCGCGTTTGAATAATTACTTCGCGTAGAGTCACGGTTCATACTCAGTTTTCTAGATTCAATAGTCATTTTACCGTGATAAACACGGCGTCGACAGCACCAACCCATTCTCCTTCGTGGCATAGTGCTCGCGCAGCTCCAGGCCCTTGCCGTAGAACACCGCGTTCCAGCCATACCGTCCGCGCACGCGATCCACTTCGCGGTTCAGGTACCACCGCCGGTTTGCATCCGTGTCGAACAGCTCATTCTGCCGTCGGTCGATCTCCAGATTGGTCACGCTCACGCCGACCAGGCGGATGGCCACGCGGCGCGCAAACAGCTTCGTGAACAAATCTTTTGCCGCGACGAGCAATTCGCGCTCGTCATTGGTCGGGCGCGCCAGGCGCAGTGTCTGGTGCGCGGAATACTGGTCCACATAGCGCAGCCGTACGCCCATCGTGCGCGCCTGCTTGCCATACCCCCGCAGCGTCTTGCCGATGCGCTCGCTCAAATACTCCAGCAAGCCGCCAAGAAATTCGGTGTCAATGGTGCCGCCTTCGATGGTGGTTTCGCGCGAAATCGACTTGGGCGTGGACGGCAGCAGCACCTCGCGTCCATCCAGCCCCCGCGCGCGTTCCCAAATCTGTTGGCCAATCGCCTCGCCGAATGTCGCCACCAGCACTGGCTTCGGGATCTGCCGCAGTTGCCCGATCGTGGAGACGCCGCGTTCCGCCAGCGTCCCCGCGTGAATATGTCCAACGCCATGCAACTTCTCCACGGGCAGCGGCGCCAGAAAATCTTCCTCTGTGCCCGGTGCCACGATGCGGAATCCACGCGGCCGCTCTAGTCGCGACGCAATCGAAGCCACCACCTTCGTGCGCCCGGCGCCCACGGAAACACTCAAGCCCGTCCTGCCCAGGATTTCCGCCTGCAGCCGTCGCAGTGTCGCTTCGAAATCGGGATACAGCCGCTCCGTCCCCGCGAAGTCGAGATAGAAGTCGTCCAGCGCCGCCGTTTCCACCGCCGGGGTGTAGGTTTCGAGGATGCCCCGCACGCGTTCGGCGAAATCCGCATAGTGCTCGTATTGCCCGGGGACGACAATCGCCTTCGGGCAGATGCGCAGCGCATCGCGAAAGCTCATGGCCGTCTTCACGCCATGGAATTTCGCTTCGTAACTCGCCGAAGCCACCACGCCGCGGCCCACCAGCACGGGCTTGCCGCGCAGCTTCGGATTCAGCACCTGCTCCACCGAAGCGAAGAACGCATCCACGTCGACGTGTACGATGTGCGGCGTTTCCTTTGCCGCCCGTGATTTCCCCAAACCCAGCCAGTTAAAAAAGTGTAGCGGCGGGTTTATCCCGCCGCCGTCCGTGCCAGACAACACGATTTCAGCCGCTGGGGATGTCTCTTGTTGCGCAACGATCTCTGCTTGTGTCGGCTTGTCGGCATCGCTGCGATCTCGCTCTTCCCGAAGCTCGCCACTTGCTTGTCCTGAGCATAGTTGAAGGGCCACTCGCTTGCCCTGAGCATAGTCGAAGGGCCACTCGCCACTTTCTTCCGCACCAGGAAAACCCGCAGGGCTCGCAAACGCGCCCTGCGCTACAGGATCAATCCTTACGGGGGCTACGTTTTCAACACAGGCGTCCATGGCCGCTCCTGGCAAGGAAGAGAAATTTGCCGTAGTTTTAACGGGTGGCATCCGGCTCGGGAGAGCCCAAAGGCAATGGAGCCGAAGCCACCCGTTTCCCGTTTCCTCTACCAGGCCCGACTCTAGGCGAATAAAAAGCGAAAGTCAAGGAGTTTTTGCCCTGGGTAATGACTCAGTTTTAAATTCCCAAAACGAAGGGAACCTGCCGCACTGTCCCTAAGACCAATTGCGTGGCATTCCAGCGGCGCTATCCTAACGTCAGGATGGACATCCCCCGAAACGCGTTTTTGGGCCTCCTGGCCGCCGTGGCGCTTGCCTGCGGGCCATTGCTGCTCGCCACGGCCGAGGATCGACCTGCCATTTCCTCCGATGATGCGCTCTCCTTCGCCATTTGCCCGATTGTCTATCCGCTGGACCAGTCTCCCTCACAGAGAGGTTTCCACTATCTGTTCTACGGCAACGGATTTTTCATCAACCGGGACGGCTACCTTCTGACAGCAGCCCATGTTCTCAGCCAACTGACGGACTCTCAGGCGTACATCGTGCTACGGCTGCCTATGGCGCCGCCTCGCTTCTTGAAGGCGACTGTGATCGCCACGGACAAGGACCACGACGTCGCACTCCTGCAAGCCACGCCAAATCCATTTGAGGGCAAATACCAGGTCAGATTCTTGCCCCTGGCCAACGGCCAGCCCACACCGGGACAATCGGTTCTGGCAGCCGCGCTGCGTCCTTCCCGCTTGAAGGACCCGCATACGTTCGATGCATTTGTGGAGGATCGCCCCGCCGGTCAGGTGCTGGACTACGAATCCTCCCGGCTCGAAAAGGATGCGCCAGAAACGGAATTGCTCCTCTTTGGCCATGAGGTTTTGTTAGGAGACAGTGGCGCCCCCGTAGTTGGCGCCGATTCCCAGGCTGTGGTTGGGCTGGTCGAAGGCCGCTGGTTGCGGGTCAACGGAGCTTCGCTGGCGGCGAAGCAATCGGGCGGTGGCGTCGGCGCCGCCGTCCCGATTCGTTATGCAATTCACTTGTTGCTGCAGCAGGGCGTGGCTTGGCACGACGCGCCTGCCGCTTTGTCGCGACAGGCTAACCCTTAAACACAACACTCCGCAAGAAGCAGAACAGCAGCCCGGAAAGCATCATCGCGGCCGGCAGGGTAAGAACCCAGGCGAGAGCGAGATTGCGCACGGTGCTCATCTGCAAGCCGGACTGGTTGGCCATCATCGTTCCCGCCACGCCAGACGACAATACGTGCGTGGTACTGACAGGTAAGCCCAAACCATCCGCTGCCCCGATCGTTGCCATGGCGGTAATCTCCGCGGCGGCTCCTTGCGCGTAAGTGAGGTGCGACTTGCCGATTTTCTCGCCGACGGTAATCACAATCCGCTTCCAGCCGACCATCGTTCCCAAGCCCAATGCCAGTGCGACCGCCACCTTCACCCACAAGGGAATGAAGCGCGTTGCACGGTCAATATGACTTTTGTAGTTCTTCAGCACCGCCACGTCCGCGGCCGCCAGTGCGGGCTTGCCCGATTTCTGCATTAATCGCAGCGCCTCGCTGACCAGGTACATATCGTTGCGGAAGTTGCGTACTTGCGTCCGGGGGACCCTCGCCAGCTCTTTGAACTGAGACATTTCCGTGCCGATATCGTTGACCAGGACGCGAAGAGCCAGCATTGTGGTGGGTTTGAACTGTTTTGTGCGGACGTACTCCGTCACGTCATCGCGAGGATCGCCAATCACAGCGGCGCTATCGACGTACTTCCCAAGTGTGTCCGCGGCCTGGCGCGAAACAGCCACGAAATCCTCGGACTGTCGCGCGGTCACGGCATGGTTCAACGCATAGGTCGTAGGAACCGTGCCGATCAAAATCAGCATGATCAGACCCATGCCCTTTTGCCCGTCGTTTGAACCGTGGAAGAAGCTCACGCCGGTGCACGTCAGAATCAGCAGGCCTCGAATCCAGAAGGGAGGTGGCTCCGTGCCTTCGGGAGCTTCATACAGTCTCTTATCCTTGATGATGGCCTTTACGGTGACAAAAAGAAGTGAGGCCATAAGGAAGCCGAAAATAGGGGACAGGAGCAGGGACTTCCCAATATTCAAGGCCTGCGCCCAATCGACCCCGCTCGTTCCGCTGGCGACGCTCATGAGCTGATTGGCAATGCCAACACCGATAATGGATCCAATAAGCGTATGAGAACTGGAAGCTGGCAACCCAAACCACCAAGTTCCGAGATTCCATAGGATCGCCGCGATCAACAGAGCGAACACCATGGCAAAGCCGGCGCCGCTGCCTACTTGCAGGATCAATTCCACCGGCAGCAGGGAGACGATGCCAAAAGCGACCGCCCCGGTGGAGGTTACGACTCCCAGAAAATTCCAGAATCCTGACCAAACGACAGCAATATTCGGGTCCAGCGAGTGGGTGTAAATTACCGTGGCGACCGCGTTTGCGGTGTCATGGAACCCGTTCACAAACTCAAACCCCAAGGCAACCAGCAGTGCCAAGCCTAGCAATACGTACGGCCAAGTCGATCCCAGAATCACATCGCCCATGTCTTTCGCGATGCTCGTTCCAATGAAGATCAGCCCGGCGATCAGGACCAATCCGAAGACCAGAGTTCCGATACGGCTCGGGCCTTTACTTAATTTTTCTGCAATCACATGAGAGGAAGCACTCGCGGAAGCAGGTGCCGGGGCAGCAGTGGCCATGGTGATCCTTTCAGGAACGGGCGGAGACGTACCCAGTTAGCGCGTTCGGAGCCACTCTTATAGTTTTAAATTGTTACTCGCAGATGAATGTTTAGAAAACTCGCCCTAACTGGAAGAACCACTTGTGGTGGCCAGTATCGCCCACGCTCCCACCGATAAAGACCGGCCCGAAAGCGGTGTTTGCAATCAAACCGGCAGCTCCGTCTCCGGAAAGGCGCGGCGCCCCAAAAGGATCGTCATACATTTTGCCGACTTCGCCATAGCCGATGAGATACACAGCTTTTCCAACAAAGGGAGGAAGCGTAGCGATCTGCCGGAGATAGCCTACCCTGCCGACGAAATACTGGTTGCCCAGCAGTTCGTTCAAGCCATACGCGCTTAGCCGGCCCACGCCGCCAAGGAAAAACTGGGGATCACCCGTCTTGTTGTACCCGAAAGTTGAGCCGCCTGACCCGATAAGAAAAAGGGAATCTTGGTGGAACGGCTGGAAGAATTGAAGCGTTGCGGTAAGAGACGGGAATGCCTCTGTCGCCCCGGGAGAAGTGTCGTAGTAGTAGAAATTCGATTGAACGTAGTAGCCCTTGGTGGGGATGACCGCATCATTCGTGTGATCAAGCACGTAGCGGGCACGCAGCCCGCCAGTCCGGCCGTTCAGGGAAGTGAAATCGGGTGTCCCCAGGCGGAGGTATTCATCTATGTAGCCGACGCCATATCCTACTCGAATCTCGCTGAAATGACTGATGGCGTAGCCAATATCCGCTCCTCCTTGGACGTTGGTGATACGGTAGTCTGCCCGAGGGTTGTTCTTCTTATAGATCAGAAACGTATTTTCACTGGCATTTACGAACGGATCCAAAAACCACCTTCCCATTGGTTGGAAGGGCCGGTACAAATCGGAGGCGATGCCATAGGTCTCTCCAAACTGGAAGTCTGTCCTCCATTCCGATCGGAAGCCCGCGACATCCATGAAGGTAAGCCTCGCTCCAAAGGTAAAGGTCACGTTATCCGGTTGTGTGCCATCAATCACGACGCCCGGCCGGAGCACCGGGGGTGCGTAACTTTTTTCATGGACGTGAACGAGCAGTCCGTCTTGGTTACCCTCGTGGATCAAGTCGTAGGTGACGCTGTCATACCTGCCGACTCCCGTCAGGCGCGTAAGTAAATGTTCCAGAGTTTTTTCATCGATAGGTTTCCCAACGAGCGGAGAGAGAAACTTGGCCACGTTGACCGCGGCATCGCCGCTAACCCCCTCGACCTTCAAGAACTGCGGCACACCGATTTTCGTCCGGATGCGCGAGTCCTTTTCCCGTAGATACTCTGCCCAGGCCTGATCATCGAGCTGATACGCTTTGAGAATCTGGGCCTTTTCCGAGGCTGCTTCATATCCGATCTTGGTTAATTCGTCGACCTTCTCATAGTCCATCGTGGTGTATTTTTCCACGTTCGCCTTTACCACCAGATCGGCGCCTGCCATTCCGCGAATTTCCGTTTCCGCAATCACGAGTTCCACGGACCGCCCTAAAATGCTGAAAGCGGACTGTATTTGATCCGCTGCAACGGAGGAGATCTGCAGGTGTACGGCAATAATCACGTCCGCTCCCATCTTCCGCACTACATCTGTGGGAAGGTTGTTGACCAATCCCCCATCCACAAAGATCTGGTTGTTTCGTCGCACGGGAGCAAACACTCCGGGAATGGACATGGTTGCTCGCATGGCGTCGGAGAGCGACCCGTTCTCAAAGACGTACGGCTTTCCCGAGACAATCTCGGTGGAAACGCAACGGAAGGGAATAGGCAGATCGTCAAACGAGTGAACCGAGGAATAGGGCAGCGTCTCCCGGTCGATCATTAAATTCACCTGGTGGCCGGAATTCAGTCCCGGCGGTAGTGTGGCCCCGTGCTTCAAGCCAACTTGAATCGCGTTAGGGATCTGGCGTGCATCCTCTTTCCTTCGGAAAGACAAGTCCCCGTAGGGCGTCTCGCCTCCGAGCAGCAAAGGCCAATTGGCAGTTTTCAGAATGTCTCGCAACTGATCGGAGGACTTCCCCGTAGCGTACAGCCCTCCCACCAACCCGCCCATGCTGGTGCCCGCAATGTAGTCCACCGGGATATGATGCTCCTCAAACCACTTCAGCACGCCAATGTGCGCTTCACCGAGAGCGCCTCCACCTTCGAGTGCAACTCCGATGGTAGGCCGCGTCTTTTGCTCTCGCTGGCCTTCCGGATTTGTATTGGACGTGGATTGCGCGGGCTGTTGGTCTTGCGCTACACACGTCATGGGTGCGGACACCAAAGTCACGAACAAAACATATCGGAATATACGCATGGCAGTTCCTCGGACGAAAGGGTGGGCGGACACACAGAAAGCGTCCCCAGTTTTACCCACCTGAGCACGGCTGGCAAGGAGCTTCGTGGGGATCAACTTGGCAAGCTTTGGGCCCCCACTTAGACTGGTAGAGGTGGCCTGGCTGCCTCCGAACGGTTTACTTTTGAGTCCGGGAAAGCGAGTTGTGCGTCATGGCAGAAGTTCAAGCAGCTCCAAAACTCGATACCTTACATCATGTGGCCGTGGCGGTTTCCAACGTGAAGGAGACCGTGGACTGGTACACCAGCCATTTCGATTGTCGTGTTGCTTACCAGGATGAAACCTGGGCCATCATCCAATTCGCAAACGTCAGTCTCGCGTTTGTTTTGCCCGAGCAACACCCGCCCCACATCGCTTTGCTCGGCGACCCGGCGGACTATGGCAAACCGCAAAAGCACCGCGATGGCACCCGATCCGTCTATCTGAAGGATCCCGCAGGGAACAACATCGAAATTCTGGCGCTGGAATAGAATTCTGCGTCTGCTGCGGGCTAGATATTTGCTTCTTCCTCGGGATGCCGCTTCCGGTGTGCCAGTCCGACTCCCAAGAGCACCAACGCTCCGCCAACAATTTGCGGCCAGGTGAGAGGCTCGCCCAGAAGGAGTGCGGCCATCACCGCGGTCAGCGGTCCTTGTGTCAGTAAGCTTACGGAAGTGATGGTTGCGGGCAGGTGTCCCAGCGCGTACGTCAGTGCCAGGTAGCCACTCAACTGCGAGATTAGTCCCAAGCCAAGCACTGCCCACAGAGTTCTTCCATGCGGCACTCGCAAGGAAATCCCCATCGCCAGATTCATCATGAGAAGAGCCACAGTGCTGGAAATCATCGCCAGCCTTAAGAATCCGAGCGTACTCGTCGAAGTTCTCACCCGCTCCGTAGCGAGCAAATAGACGGCAAAGCATCCAGCTGCGCCCAAGGCCATGAAATCCCCTACACCGAAGCGCGTCAACTTGCCCAGGTCCGCCCAAAGAATGACCACGGTCCCTGCCAAAGCCAGCAACAAGCCAAGCCAAAACGCTGCTGCAGGCCTCTTTCGCAAAACCAGCCAACTCAAAAGTCCCACCACGATCGGCGTGTTGTTGCCCAGCAGCGTCGCATTAGCGGCGCTCGTCTTCAGGATGGACGTGTTGTACAGCGCCAGATCCAGCGCAAAGAACAGACCCCCCAGCGCAATGATCCCGAGCTTTCTTCCATTCAAGCGCGTTCCTTCGCGATCGAACAAGAATGTCGGCAGCAGCACCAGGGCTGGAATCAACATGCGATAGAAAGCAGAGGCCGGTCCCGGAATGTCCGTCCACCTCACGAAGATCGCGGACCATGCTATGCACACGATTCCCGCAATCAGCGCCAAATAGGCGGGCAGCACCCTGGCGTGCTCCTTTTCACCCCGTAACAGTGCAGCCTCTGTTGCCATGTGCCAATCCGAGCCTTCCCGAGGCAGTATCCCACACGCTCACAGGCAGTGCAGGTGCCGAATTGGCCGCATTCTACAGTGGGTCCATTGCCGCAACCTTTTCTCGGCGCTAGGGTTTAAGTGACTGAGCGTCAGGCCGTAGTGTGGCCACGCTTTGCGAGGTGCGCCCATGACCACCGCAAACGCTTCGAACCCGGCTCCCCTGCCGGAAAAGCGCGTCAGTGCATGGGTCTGGGCTTTTCGCTGTCTGCGCTGGTCCACATATCTCGCCGCCCTGATCACCCTCATCCTCTTGCTGCACAAAACTCCGCCACCGCCCGTGCAATCTTCTCCGCAGGCTGCCGCGCGAGCAGAGCAGAAGCTTCAGGAGGTGGAGCAATCCGTTTCCGAGGGCCAGAAGGCGACTCTCCGGTTGGACGAGAGCGAGCTGAATTCCTATCTTGCTTCCCATCTGGATTTGAAAAAGGACTCTCCCGCTCCTTCCTCTCCGGCACCTGATTCGCAACAAACTCCAGGCGGGCCCGGCGCACCGTCGGCGGCGGATGTCGAGCAGATGCGTTCCTCCGTCCGCGATGTCAAGGTCCAAATGGAAGGCGACAAGGTGCATGCCTATGTGGTCTTCGATGTTCATGGCAAGGACATGACTCTGGATCTCGTCGGCAAGCTCGGCGCTCAGGATGGCTACTTGAAGTTTGAGCCGGTGAGCGGCCAGATTGGTTCTCTTCCGATTCCGCAATCCACGTTGGAAGCCGCGGTGCGCCAGTTGATGGAATCTCCGGAAAATCGCGACAAGCTCAAGCTTCCTCCGGACATTTCGGATATGCACATCGAAAACGGCGAGCTCGTCGCTACCTATCAGTAGCGGTTCCCTCACGCTTTCAAATACCCCCCAGCCCTGTCATTCGGAGGAGAGTCCGCGAAGCGAAGGCGCCCGAGCGGACTTCGTGCGATGCAGGCCGGCGAGACGCAAAAAAGCGGCGCGCTCCTTGGAGCGCACCGCTTTGAATGGAGAGGCTGATTTACGGTTGGGACGAAGTAGCCGACGCTGGCGCTGTGGCCGGTTGTGCGTTTCCTCTGGTCGGCGCCGTAGCGGAACTCCCCAAGGCCGCCAGCTCAGACTGTTTGTACTTCGGCGCGCTCACATATCCGTGAACCATATTCTTGTCGATCCGGTTCACCACCACCTGCACGGGCTGTCCTCCAGACTCCATGTGAATCCAGATGGGTTCGTACAGATTCACTTTCTTTTTATTTAATTCATTGTCGTCCACGATCATTGCCACATCGTAGTTCTTGTGTTTCGTGTCCGCCTTGCGCAACGAAAGCGTAAGCGGCCCAACGCGCTCGAACTGCTTCGATTTGGAAAGGTCGAATTCGAAATAGCTGCGTTCTCCGCGCTTTTCCAGTGCCACGAGTTCCTCGTGTGTTTTGGCGATGGAGCCGTTCAGTTCATCTTTGGTTGAGGAGATCGAGCCTTCCAGATTCGCCCGATTCTTGGCTACGGTATCCTGAGTCTCCTTCAGCTGCTTTCCCTGCTCATCCAACTGAGCCTTCAGTTCCGTGTAGCGCTTGTCCACCGGGGCATGGTGCTTGACGGCCGCATGCTTCACATGCGTCGGCTTGGGGGAAGCAGTCGCCGGCGATGTATTCTCAGCAGTAGCAACCGCCGTGGTGTTTGGCACGGGCGTCGTAGCCTCCTCCGTTGTCGGTGCGGCTGAATTTGCTGAAGAATCCGCCGAGGGAGGTGTTTGCGTCGCAGGCGTTTGAGCCGCACTCATCGCGTTCAGTTTCGCCGTCAAAGTATCCACCTGGCCCTGCAACTGGTTCATGGACGTGTTTGTTGACGCCGCCTGCTTCTCCAACTGGTTGACCATACCTCTCTCGTGAAATCCATAGGTCGCGCCGAGCCCCGCGATGGCAAGCAGTGCCACGAACACAACCCCCACAACGGGGTTTGCCTTCATCGGTTCGTGAATGCTTCCTCTCTGCTCGTCATTTCCACTCAGGTTCTCTTCTTCAAACGGCTCCATGACAATTCCTCCCCAATTAGTTCCCAAGACGACCTTGTCCACCCAATCCGTGTCTGCTGCAGAATATGCAGCTTTCCAGACTCGAGACAAACTCATCCTCCGCGAAGGAAGCAGTTAAAGGGCCAGCTCTTCCGTATTGGGAATCTACTAAACCGTTGCAAATCAAGAATTAAAGAGCCAATTCAAACCGGGTGCGGGACTCTGCGGTACTAGAACTGGTATTTCCTTCTTGCTACAGAAAGACTTCCTCCATCCCAAGCAAGCTGCGACCGTACATTGGCAGCGATATACTTTCCGTTCTTGCGTTGCACAGGACAAAAGATGGGCAAAGACAAATCCGATCGAGTTCTGGGAATGGATCGCGAAATCTCACGTCGCGATTTCTTGAATGGAGTAGCTATTGGTGCAGGTGCAAGCCTGCTTTCAGGATCGCCCGGGGCCGAGCAACTCCTCGCCGCCGCGATCTTTGACGAGCCTTCCCCAGAAAAATCGGCTGATTATTACCCTCCGGCAAAGATGGGCATGCGCGGCAATCACGATGGCAGTTTCACCATGGCCCACCGCATGCGCGATGGCGAATCGTCAGATTCTCTCGGCGCCCCGAAAGAGACTGGAGAACATTACGATCTTGTCGTCGTGGGCGGCGGTATCAGCGGCTTGGCCGCGGCATACCGCTTCCGTCAAAAAGCCGGGAGCAGGGCAAGCATTCTCATCTTGGATAATCACGACGACTTCGGCGGCCACGCCAAGCGAAACGAATTCCAGGTCGATGGCCGGTTGCTCCTTAGCAACGGAGGGACACAGTCGATCGAAAGTCCCGGCGAGTACAGTGAGGAAGCCAAAGGCCTGCTGAAAGAGCTCGGCATCGACACTCACAGGTTCTATAGAGACTACGACCGGGCTCTTTATTCCAAACTGGGCACCGCCGCCTTCTTTGACAAGGAGACTTTCGGCGAAGACCGTCTGGTCCCGGGCATGAACACCACGCCCTGGTCTGAGTTTCTAACCAAGAGCCCGCTCCGTGAAGCGGCACGAAAAGATATCGTTCGTGTCTATACAGAAAAGGTGGATTATCTGCTAGGCCTTTCGCGACAACAGAAGATCGCCCAGCTCAAAAAAATCAGCTACGCGGAATATCTGACGAAATACTGCAAACTGACTCCCGACGCCCTGCCTTTTTTTCAGACATTTACCCACGACCTTTTTTGCGTCGGCATCGAAGCTGTTCCGGCCTATGAGTGTTACGTGGCGGGCGACGACTATGGTTCCTTCACCTACGCTGGGTTCGACGGGCTGGGTCTGCCTCCCGGTCAAAAAGAGGAGCCCTACATCTTTCATTTTCCGGACGGAAACGCTTCCATCGCGCGACTCCTGGTGCGCTCTCTGATCCCACGCGCAATTCCGGGCTCCACGATGGAAGATGTGGTTACAACAAAAGCGGATTACAGCCAACTGGACCGCGCAGACAACTTTGTACGCGTGCGCCTGAACTCCACAGTCGTCAACGTCAAGCCGGCGCCGTCTCTCAGCGCACCTAAAGAGGTTCTCATCACTTATACGTGTGACGGCCAGCCCTGCCTGGTGAAAGGGAACTACTGCGTCCTTGCTTGCTACAACGTGATGATTCCTTACATTTGTCCGGATCTGCCGGACGCGCAGAAGGAAGCGCTCTCGTATTTGGTGAAGGCGCCGCTCGTTTATACCCACGTTGCCATTCGAAACTGGACCTCATTTTCGAAGCTCGGAATTCATCAGATTGTCTCTCCCGGCAGCTACCACACCTACACAGCGCTCGATTTCCCGGTCAGCATCGGCAAATACCAATTTCCCAGCAAACCGGAAGATCCCGCCGTTCTGTTCATGCTGCGGACACCATGCCAGCCGGGTTTGCCCGTTCGAGACCAAAACCGCGCGGGCCGTGTCGAGCTCCTCCAAACTCCTTTTTCCCAATTCGAACGCTACATTCGCGACCAACTGGGCCGAATGCTCGCGGGCGCGGGCTTCGACCCCGCAACGGACATTGTGGGAATCACCGTAAATCGCTGGGCCCACGGCTACTCCTACACGCCGTTCGGTCTGGACACTCCACAATGGAAAATGGGCGAACAGCCTTGGGTCCTCGGCCGCAAGCCGTTTGGCCGGATTGCCATCGCCAATTCCGATGCGGGCGCCAGCGCGTACACCGATGTCGCCATCGACCAGGCGTACCGTGCCATAGGTGATCTGCTGGCTCAGTCCTCCTGACTCTCTCAGTTTGCGGAAAGAGTGCTTGGCATAGAGGGTCGGAGCTTCAGCCCCTGAGGGATTCGTTCTTGGGCGAGCAATCTTCTTTTTTCCGCAACCTGTCTTTTTCGTCCAGTCCGTATCTCAATCCTGTTTCCCTCTTGCAAAGTGCCACATAGACAACGGTCCATCGGAATCTCAATTTCACTATCCAGTGTGTGTCCTACTCTTGGAGTGTGATCCGTTTCGGCCAAGTTTTCATTCAGAAGAGGGAATTCCATGAAGAGTCTCGTTGCAGTTGCTGTACTGCTTTTGTTGGGCGTCGCGCTCGCCACAGCCCGCCAGGATTCGAATAGCGACGAAGGGGGCCGCGTCCTCGCGCTGGAAAAAGTGTGGAATCACGCCGTCGAACAGAAGGACACGAATGCGTTGGAGATGCTCTTAGCCAATACGATGGTTTCCGTGGATATCGACGGAAGCGTGCAGTCAAAGAGCGAATTCCTTGCCAGCATCAAGGATCCTCAATATCAGCCCTCGCAGGCCGTGACGGAACAGACGTCCGTGCAGGTCTACAGAAATGCGGCCGTAGTCACCGGCATCTTTCGCGTAAAAGGAACGGACAAAGGGAAGGCGTTTGTCCACCGTGAACGCTTTGTGGATACCTGGATCAAGACCGATAATGGCTGGCAGTGCGTTGCCACAACAAGCAACCTCATCACCGCAAAACAACCCGCTGATTAGTTTGTCGTCGTTGGAGACTACCCGTCATTCCGAACGGAGTCTGCGGAGTGAGAAATCTCTCTTTTGGAGCTTTTTGAATCGAAGAGATTTATCTGGCTCTGAAACAACGCGAATCCCAGCGTTCCGAATGGCTCGGTCTTACCACTCGGAATACTTTGTCCCGTCCAGCGCGGTCCCTTGCGACTTCGAATACACGTCGAACACGTTGTCTCCGCCCCAACTGGTCGAATCCGCATCGTCTTGCACAGAGCGCATACCCCAGTCGCGCTGTCCCGTCATGGGATCCACTGGAATTCTCCGAAGGAATCGCACCTTCTTGTTTCCGGCAAGCGTTACCCCGTTAACCAGAGTGTCCAGGTCCGGCGGATAGCCGTTGCTGGCTACCTCGGTTTGGAAAGCCTTGGCATCCGCCATGTCTTTGTACCGGTCGATGGCATTCCGGATCTCGCGCAGGCAACGGTGTAATTCCGCCTCCCGGCTTCGCACGATTGTGATTCGAATCAAGGGCTCTGCTGCGCTCGCCAGAATGAACAGGATGGAGCAGGCGATAATCAGCTCTAGAAGAGACATGCCGGCCTGGGCGGAGCGCCTTCGGGAAGGGAACTGTTTGGATGCCGGCAATCGTTTCATTGTCATCCCTCGCCTTGGCATCCTTTACCCACTGCATGAGGATTATTGCCAGAGTTGGCTCCGGGGCCTGGACTCGAACCAGGATAATCAGCTCCAAAGGCTGATGTCCTACCAATTAGACGACCCCGGAGTCGTGGGGTAACCCATCTAGTTTACTTGATACCTCCCGGCTGGCAAATCTCGCTCTTCCCGGCTGTCCTGAGTTCCACAATTTATTTTGCAGCTCTCTCGTTCCCAACCGGGCAATCGCATAGGCGCAGTCACGGACACCGCACCGCTCTTGGCAACCTGCTACAGCACGTCCAATGCAGCTCGTCCTTCTTTTTGCTAGAATCCAAAGGTTGAGCACTCCTCCGGAGAGGTGGCCGAGCGGTTTAAGGCGCACGCTTGGAAAGCGTGTGTAGGCTAACCCCTACCGTGGGTTCGAATCCCACCCTCTCCGCCATTTTCCTGGTTTTGTTTTCAATTAGTTAGGACGGGTGTTTTGCGACTGGACCTGTTTTGTACCCTGTTCCAGGTGGTCCCACATTGCTCGG